>Ga0208565_1000018_pt1 | contig 227753 bp, 213 predicted proteins | sample Sb_taG_7_FD_187706 | JGI IMG/M metagenome (GOLD analysis project Ga0208565, IMG submission 187706) | Peat soil microbial communities from Weissenstadt, Germany - Sb_50d_2_FS metaG (SPAdes) (version 2) | ecosystem: Environmental > Terrestrial > Soil > Wetlands > Peat | place: Germany... | reverse complement strand
GCCAAAAGACCTGCCCAAAACTTTCGTGAGCTGCGTTCCCCCTCCATCTTGCCGTCTCCATTTCGGGCGCCTGCCCTCGGCAAAAGCGCCCGTTTAGCGGCTTACCGCCGGCGGTTACACATGCTCCTTACAACGAGGAGCGCGGCGGGCTCGATCCGCCCAATCGCGGCGCCTATGAACCCGTGCCGCTGAGACTCACGTTGTGCGGACTTAGCAGGTCGGGGCTCGCCGTGACACTGAGCGTCGCCGTGCGCGCACCAGCCGCTCCCGGCGTAAACGTCACGATGTAGGTGCAGCTCGCCTTGGCCTCCAGCGCCGCCGCGCACGTCCCGCCCGTCACCGCAAAGTTGCCCGCGTTGGATCCGGTGATACTCTTGCTGAGCGCCACCTCCACAGGCTGTGCGTTCTTCATCGTCACCGTCTTGCTCTTCTTTGCGCTCAACTTCACCGTGCCGTAAGCGATACTGGCGGGCGACACTACCACGTCGGCCAATCCCGTCCCCGACACCACCACGTTCTGCGCGCCCGTGCCCGCGTTGTCGTGGAGCGTGAGCGTTGCGCTGCGCGCGCCGAGCGCGCTCGGCGTGAATTCCACCGCGATTATGCACTTGCCCTTGGGCGCAAGGCCGCCGGCTGGACAGGTCGAGGCGCCCGCAGCGAAATCGCCGGGGTTGGTCCCGCTCACGCTCACGCTGTCAATAAACAAGTCCGCCTTCCCCGCGTTCTTCAGGTCGAGGTCCTTGGACACCGAGTTGCCCAGCGTCGATTTGCCCACCGCCAGTTTCGCCGGCACCGATATCGCGGTCGTCGGCGTAGCAGTCGGCGTCACCGTGGGAGTCGGAGTAACCGTGGCGGTCGGGGTCGGTGTCGGCGCGGCAGCCGGCTGGACGGCGATGAACTGAGGCTCACCCAGTTCTGTGAGTGGACCGCTTATGGTGCCGGTGGGGGCCTCATTGAGCAGCCCGGTGCTGCTTGCCAGTGGCGGATAGACAAACACGCTGTTGGCGGACAAGTCCGCCACATAGATGTTGCCGCTGGAATCCAGTGCGATACCGTATGGACCGCTCAGGCCGGTGTTGCTCCCGCTGATGGTGGCGATGGGGGCCTCGTTGAGCAGCCCGGTGCTGCTTGCCAGTGTCGGATAGACAAACACGCTGGCGGCGCCCTCGTCCGCCACATAGATGTTGCCGCTGGAATCCAACGCGATGCCGTACGGGTAACACAGGCCGGTGCTGCCACCACTGATGGTGGCGCTGGGGACAGCATTGCCGTTGCTCCCGGCCGAATAGACATACACGCTCTCAGTACCGTCGCAAGAATCGTCACCGTCGTCCGCGACATAGATGTTGCGGCTGGAATCCAGCGCGATGCCTTCCGGGGTGTCCAAGTCGGTGTCGCTCCCGCTGATAGTGGTGGTGGGGGCGACATTGCCCTTGCTCCCCGCCGAATAGACAAACACGCTGGTGGCGCTTTCATCCGCCACATAAATGTTGCCGCTGGAATCCAGCGCGATGCCGTATGGGGTGTTCAGGCCAGTGTTGCTCCCGCTGATGGTGGCGGTGGGAGCGGCATTGGCGTTGCCCCCGGCCGGATAGACAAACACGCTGCCGGGGCCAACCCCGGAAAATCCGTCATCCGCCACATAGATTTTGCCGCTGGAATCCAGCGCGATGCCTTGCGGCCATCGTAGGCCGGTGGTCATGGACGTACTGATGGTGGCGGAGCTGGGAGCGACATTGCCGTTGCTCCCCGCCGGATAGACAAGCACGCTATTGGCAATGTTGTCCGCCACATAGATGTTGCCGCTGGAATCCAGCGCGATGCCTTGTGGGTAGCTCAGGCCGCTGTTGCTCCCGCTGATGGTGGCGGTGGGGGCCTCGTTGAGCAGCCCGGTGCTCCTTGCCAGTGGCGGATAGAAAAACACGCTGGAGGCGAGCGCGTCCGCCACATAGATATTGCCGCTGGAATCCAGCGCGATGCCGTATGGGGTGTTCAGGCCAGTGTTGCTCCCGCTGATGGTGGCGATGGGGGGCTCGTTGAGCAGCCCGGTGCTGCTTCCCAGCGGCGGATAGACAACCACGCTGGCGGCGCTTTCATCCGCCACATAGATGTTGCGCCTGGAATCCAGCGCGATGTCTTCCGGGCTGATCAGGCCGGTGTCGCTCCCGCTGATGGTGGCGGTGGGGGCCACGTTGAGCAGCCCGGTGCTGCTTCCCAGAGGTGGATAGACAAACACGCTGGCGGCGCTTTCATCCGCCACATAGATGCTGCCGCTGGTGGAATCCACTGCGATGCCTTGTGGATAGCTCAGGCCGGTGTTGCTCCCGCTGATGGTGGCGATGGGGGGCTCGTTGAGCAGCCCGGTGCTGCTTCCCAGTGGTGGATAGACAAACACGCTGGCTGCGCTTTCATCCGCCACATAGATGCTGCCGCTGGAATCCAGCGCGATGCCGGCTGGCGATCCGAGGCCGGTCTTGCTCCCGCCGATGGTGGCGGTGGGAGCGGCGTCTCCTTTGCTCCCCTTGGCGTAAATGGTGATGGTGTTGGTGCAGGCGTTGGTGGCGTAAATGTTCCCGCTCGCGTCAATGGCCACAAATTGCGGTGCGGATAGGCCGGTGGGGACGGGGGCCAGCGGGGAGACGTCGCCGTTGCTCGCGGCGGAATAAGCCGTTACGGCGTAGGAGCAAACGTCCGAAACCAAGAGGGACGGGGTGGGTTCCGCGCTATAGGCGCGGCCTGAAGAACGATGAAGGCCGACAATCGCAAACGCGACCGCACAAAAGATCGCGATCACGCCGATCCGTACTTTTCCTGCGTACTTGTTCATTTGCTTCTCCCCAATGTTGACGAGGAAAAGAACCAGCACGACTTAAAGGAGCCTACTAATTCCGCTGCCTTATCGTTCTCGCCAATGCCCTGCCACTTTTGACTCGGCATGCTGAAGTGTGAGGAACATTTCATCGCGACTTGCTGGCAGCAGTGCTCTTCGCCGTTTCATTTGAATCTATCCGCGCCAACAGCACATCGATCCTGGTGCGAGCAGCCTCTCCAGGTGCAAGCGCGCGCGCGCGCGACAGCGCCTCACGTGCATTGGGATTGTCATTGAGCATCAGGTACGCCACCGCAAGGTTAAACTGAGCTGGAAAGAACCGCGGATCGAGCGCGAGCGCCGCAGCGTAGCGTGCGATCGCCTCGTGCGAGTTGTGCTCGGCCATATACATCGTGCCGAGATCGGTAACTACCTGCACGTCTCTCGGTTTAAGGCGCAGGTAGTGCTGGTACGTCGCGATCGCTTTGTCGAATTGTCGCTGATCGAAACATACGTTTCCGAGCCCGCGCAGGGCGTCGAGATTGTCGGGCTCGAGTTCGAGCACGTGAGCGAACGCTTCATGCGCCTTGTCATAGTTCGCGGGGTCGAACGCCGCGGACCGGAAGGCCACGTCGCCGAGGCGGTTCCAAACTGCGATGTCCTTGGGCCTGGCTTGGGCCTGTTTCTCCGCCTTGGCGATAAGCGTGCTGGTGGCGTGGGCCTCACCACGAGCCATCGGATGCCCTGCAGGTAAAGAGGGCGTCGAATGTCCGGGCGGCATGACGCCAGATGCTTCTGCGTTCAAAGCCGATGCACGCCCCTGGGTACTTGGCTGCATGGCAATTTGCGAACGGTCGTGTTTCCCGGCAGCCATAAACAACCACGTCAGGACTCCGCCAAGCAAAAATGCACCACTGACTGCGGCAATCCATGAAGCTGAAAACCCACCGCGACGCGGCCGGCTGTCGCTTGGCCGCCGGAATTCGTCCGCGCCTGTCGCATCGACGCGATTGCCGCACCCAGCGCAGAACTTCGCGCCCGTCGGGAACGGTGTCGCGCATTCTGGGCAATCGGCCATCGGTGCCTCGTCGCCCTACGGCAGCGCCGTACCATCCTGCGACGAGCGCCCCACTTCCATGCTCCCGGTCCCGGTAAACTTGCCGGTTTTGGGATTGAACAGCTCAGCCGTGCTGAGCGTGTTGCCCCGGTTGTCGATCCCGCCGGCGATCAGGACATAGCCCTTCTTGGGTGTCACTGCTCATAATTCCGTGAGCCGCGTAAACGTTGGAGTTTTTTCGCTTGTCGCCTTAGCGTGGCTGGCATGGTCACGATCCTGTGCTCATTCGTCTCTGAGATCTCCTTCCGGTTTCGGAGTCGGGTCTTGTGCCTGCGCAAAACTCCATCTGGAGAGAGATTCTGGGCTGGGGCGAGTAAGGTGCGATGAAACACACGAGCTGATCCCCCGATCGGGCGGATCAGTCCGTGCGGTCTCTATTTGCACTGTGGATTTTGCACACGCTGGCGTGGCTCCCCACACAGGGGCGAGCGTTGGAGATTGCACAGCCTTCGAAAGCAGATCAGGCGACGAGGCGTTCGTAGCGCTGATGAAGCCCGCCGACTTGCGGAATCGCGATTACCTCGCCACAGTTCGGCGGTTGGATGGGGCGAGCATCCGGGCAGTCTTTGTCGAGCGACAGATGGGTGCGCGAGCGGTGATAGTAATCGACGTACGAGATCAGGACCCGGCGCAGATGGCGCTCGTTAAAGATCACTACGTGATCCAGACACTCACGGCGAATCGAACCAATCACGCGCTCGACGTACGGGTTCTGCCAGGGTGAGCGTGGTGCCGTCACGACCTCCGTTATGCCCATCGCTTCGATCCGGCAGCGGAAGTCCGAGCCATACGATGCGTCACGGTCGCGCAGCAGATACCGGGGCGCGGTGTCCCACGGAAATGCCTCTGTCATCTGGCGGGAGAGCCAACCTGCGGTGGGGTGCTGCGTGACGTTCAGATGCAGAATCTTCCGCCGCGCGTGGCCGAGGATGACGCTCACGTACAGCAGACGAAAAGCAGCGGTGACGACCACAAACATGTCGATGGCGGCAATGCCGTCGATCTGATTGCTCAGGAAGGTCCGCCAGCTTGGTGAGGGCGGACCATGGCGCCGGACCATATGTCGGCCGACGGTTGTCTGGCTGACTTCGATGCCCAGTTTTAGCATTTCGCCGTGAATCCGTGGCGCACCCCACAGCGGGTTGGCAACGCTCATCTGTCGGATCAAGTCGCGAATCTCGCGATTCACGCCTGGCCGCCCAACGCGGCGTGAGCTTGAGCGCCAACGCCAGTATCTTCGGAAGCCCTGCCGGTGCCAGCGGAGCACTGATGCCGGTTTGACCAGAACCATCACCTCCAGACAACGAGGCCAAATTCGGTAAAGCCAACCCCAGAACAGGCGGTCGCCTCGACCAAGCCACGGTCGGCCGGGCCGCTGCCGGTGGAGAACGGTCACCTGATGCCTGAGGGCCAGCACCTCAAGTTCCAAGGAGGCCCGACGCCGAAACCGGAAGGAGACCAGAGAAACTATCGCGGACAGGATTGTACACATGCCGGCCACGATAAAACGGTCGGCGCAAAACTCCAATGTTTTCAGGCCACACGGAATTATGAGCAGCGACACCGGGCTCATCATTCTGTTCGGGAAAAATAATGAAAAATGCTTCGCATCTTCTCGCTATGGTCACGGACGCGCCTTTCTGCAGGCATGCGCGGAGGAACTGCAGCGACTGTTGGCCGCAGGAACCCAGACTCAGCAAATTCCGTCGCAAAGAAATATCGACGTTGGCCGAACGGCGAATCGCTCCGGGTACTGCCGAATCCTTACCGCCGACAATTCTCATAACTCCGCCAACTGATATATCGTCGTCCGATGGCCAGTCTGGCGCGACAGTTCCAAGAAATCGCCGATCGCTATCCGGACCAGCTTGCGGTCAAAAGCGGCGCGACGACCTGTACCTATCGCGAGCTCGACCAGATCGCCAATCGCCTCGCCCAGGCGATCATCGGAATTACGGTCGGGGGTGAAGCGAGGATCGGGCTTCTCCTCGAGCACGGCCTTTCGATGGCCATCGGATCGATAGCTTGCCTCAAGGCTGGCCGGACGTATGTTCCGATCGAACCCACAACTCCCATATCGCGCCAAGATCAGATCCTTCGTGACGCTGGAGCTGAGTTACTCGTCGCCGACCATCGGAGCGGTTCTCTCGCCACGAGAGCCGTGCCCATTTTGAGAATCGATGAATTGCCAACGGATCATAGCGCGACGATTCCGGAACAGCGCTACTCCGAAGATCGAGATGCTTTTATTCTCTATACCTCGGGTTCGACTGGAACTCCGAAGGGCGTTGTCTACAACGAATCGTTTGTGACGGCGAGGGTGCTTCGGGAAAATCGCCTCGGGGTAGGCCCGAGCGATCGCATCGGCGTGCTTAGCGGCGCCGGCATGAATCTGTTTCGTGGGCTGTGGCGCGGCGCCTCGATAATTTCCCGAAATCTTCGCATCGACGGGATCCAACATCTCGCCGACTGGCTTGAAGCCGAGCGGATAACCATCTATCACTCGGTGCCGACGATTTTCAGAGCGCTGGTGGCGACGTTATCCGGACCGCTCGCGCTGCCGGCTCTTCGGATCGTGAATCTCACCGGCGAGACGGTCCTAAGGCAGGACGTCGAAAGCTTCCGCCATTATTTTCCAAAAAATTGCGTTCTGGTCAACGGATTTGGAACTACGGAGGCTGGAACCTTCTGCCAGCTGATCATCGATTCGAAAACCCAAATCGCCGGGGGCATCGTTCCGGTCGGTTATCCTGTCGAAGGCGCCGAGATTCGCTTGTTGGATGACGAAGGACGGTCTATCGAAGGCCCGGCTATCGGCGAGATCGCTGTTCAAAGCGCTCACCTCGCACGCTACTGGCACCAGCCCGGTCTGGAGCGCGAGCGCTTCCTTCCCGACCCCGGCGGTGGTTTAAAGCGGATTTATCGCACCGGCGATTTTGGCCGTTTCCTCGATGACGGCTCGTTGCTTCATCTCGGGCGCGAAGATTTCCAGGTTAAGATCCGCGGCTACCGAGTTGAAATCTTCGAGATCGAAAGCGCGCTTCTAGACCATCCCGAAATCCGTTCCGCCGCGGTGGTTGGCGAACGGCAGCTCGACGGTGACTGTCGCCTGATCGCGCACATAGTTGCGAAAAATGATCGGCCTCCATCGTCGAAGGAGATGCGATGGTTTCTCCGTAAACTCCTTCCCGAGTACATGATTCCCGCGACCTTCGTTGTTGCCGACCGGCTCCCCCTGACTCGCGACGGAAAAGTGGATCGCAAGGCGCTGCTCGTCAATCGTTCACCAGCCGATTCGCTCGAAGCGCCGCTATTGAATAAACAGAAAAAGGCTTCCGTTTGTCGCGAGGCCATCGAACCTGAGCGAGGCGCCCTGCTCCCAACCGCGCGCGGCAATGAGACGATCCTCGGTCTTTTTGACCTCCAAGTGGCGCAGCGTCCCCAGGCAACCGCATTTTTTCATGAAGGGAAGTCGATTAGCTTCGCGACGCTTGCCGGTCGTGCCGAGGGGATCGCGTCACTACTTCGCGCGCGAGGAATCGTGCCCGAGGAGATAGTCGGTATATTCCTCGATCGTTCACCGAAGTTTGCCTCTTCGATCCTTGGCGTTTTGAGGGCCGGCGGCGTATGCCTTCCCCTCGAAAAGAGCTATCCCGATCATCGCCTGGAATTCATGCTTCATGATTCGCGTGCGAGGTTCGTTATCAGCCACCGTTCGCTTTGGCCGCGACTAGCAAATCTTGGCAGCGCTGCGATGCTGGATATTGACTCGATTGAAGAACGCCATGAAGGTGCCGCTCCTTCAGCAAGCGAAGCGGCGCGCGATCGTTTGGCGTTTGTGATTTACACCTCGGGCTCAACCGGACGGCCGAAAGGAGTCGCGATCGAAGAGCACGCCGTTCTGAATCGGTTGCGTTGGATGTGGCAAGCCCGTCCCTTTCAACCAAGTGAAATCTCGTGTCAGCGAGCCCTGGTCGGATTCGTCGATTCGATCTGGGAATGGCTGGGCGCTCTTCTCAAGGGAACGCCAACCGCAATCCTTTCAGACGAAGAAGTGCGAAGCCCCCATCGCATGGTTGAGGCGCTGGAGCGCCATCAGGTTTCTCGAATCCTCCTGGTTCCATCTCAGTTGGCCTTTCTCCTCGAACGGGTGCCGCATCTCGGTGAGCGCCTGAGGAATTTGAAATTCTGGGTCTCAAGTGGAGAGCCTTTGAACGCGAAGACTGCCGAAGCCTTCCGAACGGCGCTGCCGGCCGCCACGCTGTGGAACATCTACGGCGCCACCGAAGCTTGGGACGCAACCTTTGAAATCGGCGCGGCGGAGCTTGGCGACTCGCCGTTTGTGCCGATTGGCCATCCGATCGCGAATATGCGCGCGTACGTTCTGGGTCCCGACCGTATCCCAGTCCCGCCCAATTCGCCCGGAGAGCTTTACGTCGCGGGCGACGGTCTCGCTCGAGGCTATCTAAATGATCCTGATTTAACCGCTAAGCGATTTTTTAACGACACGACTGTTCCCGGTGGCCGTCTCTATCGAACTGGAGATCGAGCGAGATGGCGCGCTGACGGGAAGTTAGAGCATCTGGGGCGAGCCGATCGCCAACTGAAAATTCGGGGCGTCCGCATCGAACCGGCCGAGGTCGAAGCCGTGCTGTTACGACATCCGGGGGTTCTTGAGGCGTTGGTAGAACCCGAGGGGAATCGGCCGCAGCGATTGATGGCCTATATCGTGGTGGAAAAGAATCAGGTGGTGATGCGCCGCGAGCTGATGGCATTCGCCGCGACCATGTTACCGCATTCGATGGTGCCGCGATCCTTTGTCTTTATGGCGGCGATTCCCCGAACCGCCCACGGCAAGGTCGATCGCTCAGCGCTGCGGAAGCTGGGTGCGAAGGCAAAAGCGGTGCGCCGCAGATACGATGATGCCGGGGGAGATTTGCGCCAGGCGCTGATCGCCGTTTTCGCAGAGGTGCTAGGGACCGAAGAGGTTGGCGTTAACGACGACTTCTTCGATCTGGGTGGAGATTCTTTGGACGCTCTAAATCTGCTCGAGGCGATCAAGGAGCTAACCGGACGAGAACTTCCGCTCGCCACGCTCTTCGAGGCCGCCAGTGTCGCAGAGTTGGCCAGAAACATCGCCTCCAAAGACTGGAGCCCATCCACAGGTTCGATTGTTGCCATCAACCCGCATGGTAAGCGTCCTCCAATTTTCGGCATCTCTGGCGTCTATGGACACGCGATGCGCCTCCTGCTCCTCGGTCGTGCGATGGGCGCCGACTTTCCGGTCTATGGTCTTCAGCCGCCAGCGATGGATTGGACCACCGTTGGTCGCAAGCGAATCGACGAGATGGCTGCGCATTACGTATCGGAGATTCTGCGCGCGCAACCGTCGGGTCCGTATCACTTGCTGGGTGAGAGCTTTGGAGGAGTAATGGCGTTGGAGGTTGCGCTTCAGCTCCAGGACGGCAAACACGGAGTGGCGTTGCTAGCGATGATTGATTCGGCGCCACCTGCTCAAGATCTGCGGAACTTCCGTCCGCGCGGAGAGGAAGCCGGAGGGTCCGAGCGCCGAATCGCGGAATCGGGAGTGCGGGTTGCACGCCAGCATCTTCGCGCCTGGGCCAGTTATCTTCCCAGCCGTCAATTTCGCGGGACAATCGATTACTTCCTCTGCACTGACTCCGGCTATCCAAACAGCGCTACCAACCGATTCCAATGGGAATCATTCGCAACCGAAGGTATGCGAATCATCCCGGTCTCCGGGCGTCACGGCGGCCTTCACGAGGAGCCTCAACTTAGCGAAGTCGCGCGAACGTGTTGCGCCATCCTCGCCGGTGAGGACGTATCGATGTTGACCCTTCGCAGCTATCGCGAGTCCATCAACTATCGACTCATCCACGCGGAAGATGGCGCCGAGTCTATCGAAACTCCCGAAGGCGTTCGTTTGCCTTTGCTCAATCAACCCATCCCGGGCTATTGGAATGTTGGTCGCTACCGGGCTGAGTTGATCGATATCTCGGGGTGGGCAATGAATCCCGAGATTGTGAAACCGTCTGAGCGCGTCCTGATCTTCTTCCAGAACGAATTGGTTTTGCTTGCACCAGTTAGAATCTTGCGCGAGGACGTCGCCAAGTATTTTCGCAATCCCAATCTTGAGAACTCCGGTTTCGCATGCGAGATTCGCCTCACGGGCAATCGGCGGCCACCCATCTCAGCCATCCGAGTTGTTACGGCGGGAGTCAGCGGCGCTTACGAGCTCGTGCGCATTGAGAGTGAGCCGCGGGCCCGCGCGCGCTTGTTTGAAGTAGCTGCGAGTCTTTGGAATCTCTCCAAGCGTCTACTGAGTCTGGGGCGCGTGAATGTGGAGAATCGTGCCGGCTAGCCGTGAGCCTCGTGCTCTATCTCCGGATAATTCCGCGAAGCTGCCGGGGGAAGGGCGGAGGCGTAAAGGTCGAATGCACTAGCGCCGATGACCAAAGTCAAAAATAGGTTCCGCGAAAGATCGTCTCAGTCAGCATAGTCCCCGGTACCTAGCTCTAAAGCGAAAAGGGGCCGAGCCCTTTCGAGCCCAGTCCCCTTTCCCACGCCGTGGTCAAACTACTTCTTGATCTTCGCTTTTGGCGCCCGTGCCGCAGATCCATAGCGTTTACTGAAACTCTTGCGGCATCGACGATCCCGCCGCTTGATAAAACTCGGAGCCAGATCATCACTCCCGCAATAGCGGCAATTCAACTTCTCTGATTTCGACTTGCGACTCATCTCCTTCCGGAGCGGCTGTGCGGGCTCAGGCTCTTTCCGGTCCGCTTTCTTTCGAACCGAAGATGACGAGTGTCCGATCGGCAATTTATGCCCGCTTCCCTTCACCAGTTTCGCGCGTTCCATTCGCTCTAAGTCTCCCTAAGCCTTAAGGACTCGTCGGGATGTTTGCTCTGGTCGGCGCGTGAAGCGAGCGGTTTTCCCCAATTTTCCCAACGTCATTCGCGCCAAAGGAGAGAGGCCGGCCGTCAGCGCGCAACGACGATCTGCACAATCAGGGCGATTGGAAGGCGAATGGGGCCGTGAACGCCTTGACTGGCTTCGTAAGCGAACCAGAGCAATGTGTGTGACTGCCCGTGCTGGAGGGCGGGCAGCAAATGAAGCACAAAATTTCCGTGACTCTTTCTGCTCTTGCTGGTCAAATCGCGGCACTACCCGAGGCCACATCTGCCAACCTCAAGGAGCGCTGGCGGGCGCTCTATGGCGCCGAACCGCCACGGCGCATCAGCCGGGATCTGCTGATCCGCGCGCTCGCCTACCGGATTCAGGAACAGGCGCTCGGCGGGCTGAAGCCCACCACGCGCCGATTGCTAGCGAAGGTCGCCGCCGATGCCTCAGCACGCCGGTCCATCCAATTAGCGCCCGAACCGACTCTCAAACCGGGAACGGTGCTGCTGCGCGAGTGGCACGGCACCCAGCATCAGGTGATCGTCCGTGAGGACGGTATCGTGTTTCAGGGCAAGACCTACAAGTCGTTGTCCCAGGTCGCGCGCCGGATCACCGGCACCAAGTGGTCAGGGCCGCTCTTCTTCGGGCTGAAGGCAAATCGTCAGGAGCAGACCAATGGAGCAATCTAAACCTAAAGCCCGCCGGTGCGCGATCTACACGCGCAAGAGCTCGGAGGAAGGTCTCGAGCAGGACTTCAACTCTCTGCACGCCCAGCGCGAGGCGTGCGAGGCGTTCATCAAGAGCCAAACAAGCGAGGGTTGGAAGCTCATCAAGACCGCATACGACGACGGCGGACTATCGGGCGGCACCATGGAGCGGCCCGCGCTAAGGCGCCTGCTCGCTGATGTCGGTGAAGGCCTCGTTGATGTCGTGGTGGTCTACAAGGTCGACCGCCTGACCCGGTCGCTGGCCGACTTCGCCAAGATGGTCGAATTGTTCGACGCCCACGGAGTCTCCTTCGTCGCCGTCACGCAGCAATTCAACACCACCACCTCGATGGGCAGGCTGACGCTCAATGTCCTGCTCTCCTTTGCCCAGTTCGAGCGGGAGGTCACCGGCGAGCGCATTCGGGACAAAATAGCCGCCTCCAAGCGCAAGGGAATGTGGATGGGAGGCGTGCCGCCGCTCGGCTATGACGTTCGCGAGCGGCGGCTGGTAATTAATCCTGCTGAGGCCGACACCGTCAAGCACATCTATGAGCGCTACCTGGAACTGGGCCGCGTCAGGCAGCTCAGCAAGGACTTGGAGAAGCGGGGAATTGTGTCGAAAGTACGGGTCTCGCAGAAGGGCATCAAGTCCGGAGGGTGCCGGTTCTCGCGTGGCGCGTTGTACGAACTGCTCGCCAACCCAATTTACATCGGCGAGATCCGCCACAAGGAGGAGCGCCATCCCGGGCAGCACGAAGCGATTTTGCCGCGTGAGGTTTGGGAGAGAGTGCAGCAGCGGCTCCGTGAGAATGCGGCGCGCGGCCGCGGAACCTCGAACAGGTCCATTTCGAGTCCTCTGGCGGGAAAGCTCTTCGATGCAGATGGTCAGCCGCTCTACGTGCAGGGAGCGACCAAGGGCAGACGGCGATACCGCTATTACGTCTCCAAATGCCTCGTTAACGGGTCCGCCAGTGACAATGGAAAAGGATGGCGTCTGGCGGCTCCGGAGATTGAACGGGCGGTTGCGATTGCGGCGCGCCATATCCTGAGCGATCGCGCAGGCCTGCTGGAAGCGCTGGAGAAGTCCGGGATCGTTTCGCCTGACGTGAGGGCAACCCTCGAATCGGCATCGAATCTCTTGCAGCGGCTGCAGAAAGAAGCTGACTCCGCCGCGTCCCTTGTCGAGAGCATCGAAAGGGCCGAGCTGCGCGATGACGGCATATCGGTAACGCTCAGAATGGAGGTTCCCTGCTCGCGCGCGGGCGTGCGGACTAGTAGCATCCTTAACCTATCCCGCTTTGTGCCTCTGAAAATGAAAAGGCGCGGCGTGGAAACGCGAATCATCATAGCGGCGGGTGACGATCTGCCGCGGAGGGTAGACCCGGCACTGCTCAAGGCCGTGGCACGCTCGAGGGCATGGTTTGAAGAGCTGGCCTCCGGGCGGGTGCGCTCGCTAGCCGACATCGCGCGGCGCGAGGGTATCGCCCAGCGCTACGTTGAGCGTCTCTCGCGCCTTGCGTTTGCAGCGCCCCGAATCGTCGAGGCAATCTGCCAGGGACGTCAGCCGGCTGATCTAAATGCCGAGACGCTGCTCAACCGAATCGACTTGCCGCTCGAATGGTCGGCGCAGCTAAACGCACTCGGGCTCGATTAAGGTCCCGGGCCGCCCGCTTTTCAGAGAAGCGATGGCTGGGCGAAGGCCGACCAGAAAGCGTTCGAACCCCTGAAGCGACCCGTTTTTTCTTCCCGTGGAGAAAATACCCGTGGAATTCGTCCAACCTGCAGCGAGATAGCTTTCTCCGGGTCGTATTGAGCGCAAAAGCGCCGCGTCCCGCGCGGATTTGCCGCCATCTCCAGATTGTAGGTAAATAGTACAGACTGTATGGCGGAGAGGGGCGGATTAGAACCCCCGGTACCGCGAGGACTTCTGTGGGCGGAATTCGGCCCGAGCTTGGCGCACTATTCGGGCCGAAAAAAAGCATCCGTGCTGGAGAGAATCTGTTCGCCTGGAATTCGGCTCTGTTTCGGCGCTCTCCGGTTCCCTTCGTTCGCTAGGCTGAAGCGCGGAATTTCTTGACGTCGAACATCAGACGAAGGTTTGGAGTTCGAGTCTCCGCCTCCCGGGTGAGCAGTCAACAACTCGTTTCTTTCTCTTCGAAATTGCACGAGGCGGCGTTCGTTCAGGTTCGCGTCTTTCAATTAGCCCGCTCAGTCGCGATACTTGGCCATCTGCTTCCGGGAAGGTAGTCGCAATGCGTTGCACGAAGTGCGGCACCGACAACGCCGCAGACTCGAGATTCTGCAATCAGTGCGCAACGCCATTGAGTCTGGCGTGTCCGAAGTGCGCTCAGCTGAACGCGCCTGATGCAAAATTCTGCGCGCAATGTGCGGCTGCACTTGGTCCCGCCGCCACCCAACCGGAGACGTCCGGACCATCTCTCACGTTGCGCGAATCGGATGACGCCGCGGCGATAGACGGCGAGCGCAAGACGGTCACGGCGCTATTCGCCGACATTAAGGGATCGACGGCGCTGGAGGAGGATCTGGATCCCGAAGAAGCACGACACATCATCGACCCCGCGCTCCAGCTGATGATGGATGCAGTCCACCGCTACGACGGCTATGTCGTGCAGTCCACCGGAGATGGCATCTTCGCGCTGTTCGGCGCGCCGGTCGCACGTGAAGACCACCCCCAGCGCGCGCTCTACGCCGCGCTCAGGATGCAGGAAGAACTGAAGCGATATTCGACGCGATTGCGCGAGGCCGGCAATGCGCCGATCGAAGTGCGGGTGCGTGTCAACAGCGGCGAAGTTGTAGTGCGATCGATCAAGACCGGCGAGACGCACACCGAGTACACTCCGATTGGCCATACGACCAATCTCGCATCGCGGATGCAGGTGCTGGCGCCAGCGGGTTCGATCGCGGTCAGTGAGAACACGCAGAAGCTCGTCGAGGGGTACTTCGCGCTGAAGGCTCTGGGCCCGACCAGGGTCAAGGGTGTGACCGAACCAGTCAATGTTTACGAGGTGACCGGGCTCGGGCCGCTGCGCACCCGGCTGCAACGCTCAGAGGGACGCGGCCTTACGAAGTTCGTCGGACGCCAGCGCGAATTGGAGGCGATGAGGGGGGCGCTGGAGCAGGCCAAATCAGGACACGGCCAAATTGTTGCCGCGATGGCCGAGGCCGGGGTTGGCAAGTCGCGGCTGTTATTCGAGTTCAAGGCTGTCTCGCAATCCGGCTGGATGGTGCTGGAGACTTTCTCGGTCTCGCACGGCAAAGTGTCGGCTTACTTTCCGGTGATCGATCTTCTGTACGGTTATTTCAAAATCACCAGCGGTGACGATGCGCGCAACCGGCGCGAGAGAGTGAACGGCAAGGTACTCACGCTGGATCGCTCGCTCGAAGACACAATCCCGTACCTCTTTGCGCTGCTCGGAATCGTAGAAGATCGCGACCCGCTCGCCCAAATGGATGCGCAGGTCAAGAAGCGGCGAACGTTGGATGCGATCAAGCGCGTCCTGCTGCGCGAGTCGCTGAATCAGCCGCTGATGGTGATCTTCGAGGACTTGCACTGGATCGACGAGGAGACGCAAGCGTTTTTGAACCTGCTTGCCGATTCGATCGGCACGGCCAGGCTTCTCCTGCTGGTCAACTACCGCCCCGAGTACACGCACTCGTGGGGCAGCAAGACTTACTACACGCAGTTGCGGCTCGATCCGCTGGGCAAGGAGTCGGCCGACGAAATGCTGACAGCATTGCTCGGTGCGGATACCTCGCTCGCCCCCCTCAAGCGACTCGTCGCCGAAAAGACCGATGGCAATCCGTTCTTCATGGAAGAGATCGTGCAGGCGCTATTCGAGGAGGGTGCACTGGCGCGCAACGGCGCGGTCAAGTTGACGCGCGCGCTGGGTGAATTGCGGGTGCCGACCACTGTGCAGGCGGTGCTCGCCTCGCGCATCGACCGGTTGCCGGCTGCGGAGAAGGAGCTGCTGCAGACCTTGGCAGTGCTCGGCAAGAAATTCGCGCTCGGCCTCGTCAAAGCCGTCTCCGGAAAGTCGGAAGATGAGCTGCAGTTCATGCTTTCCGATCTGCAGCTTGCCGAATTCATCTATGAGCAGCCCGCAGCCGGTGACGTCGAGTACACTTTCAAGCACGCGCTGACCCAGGAAGTCGCATACAACTCGATGCTGGTCGAGCGCCGCAAGGCGCTGCACGAACGCGTCGGCGCGGCGATAGCAGAGCTCTACGCCGAGCAGCCGGAACCTCACTACGATGACCTTGCACACCACTATGGCCGCAGCGGAGACACTCGGAGAGCCGTGCAGTACCTGCTGAAGGCCGGGAACGCCGCACTCGAGCGCGGAGGTTATACACAATCGTTGGAGCGCCTGTCGACCGGTCTCGAGCTGGTAAGGACCCTGCCGAATGGGCCTGACACGGCGAATCTGGAGCTTGACCTGCAAAGGAGCGTCATCACCCCTTTGAAGGCGGTCACAGGGCAGGCCGCGGAGGAGATCGGTGGAGTGCTCGAGCGCGCGCGCGAGCTATGCCTCCGACTCGGGCGGATCGACGTTCGGGCGACGCTGCTCGATGAGCTCACGAATTACCACGTTTTCAGAGGAAGCACTCGCAGGGCGCGCGAACTCGCCGACGAGTTCCTGAGCTTTGCTCTGCAGACCAACGAGCCACGGCTGCTGAGCTGGGCCCACTTTCGGATGGCCTTTACCTGCTTTTATCTCGGGGAATTTTCCTCATCGATCGACCACGCCGAGAAGGCGCGGGAGGTTGTTGCCTTGCGGCCGGAGGCGTGGGCGCGATCTATACATTTGGGAACGCTCTGGCAGAGCGGCCGGAGCCTTTGGTTCCTCGGCTTTCATGAACGCGCGCTCGCAAGATGCCGGGACTCTTTCACAGCGGCTCAGCGCGATTTCAATCCATTCTCGTTGGCGGTTACGACCGGAGCTCTCGCAGAAGTTCATGGGTATGGGGGAGAGCTTCGAGCGATGAAGGAGCAGCTGGAGGCGCACCTTGCAACCAACGATCGATATGGCCTCGCGCCCGTCATTCCAGGGAGAGAGAAGATCCTCGACGGCTGGTGCCGAGTGGCACAAGGCGAAGCAGAGAGCGGGATCGCAATGATCCGTCAAGGAATCGAGCTCAACTCCACTAATCACTACAGAGTAAACTCGGCCTTTTACGCTTCACTTCTGGCAAAGGCGTCTGCGCTGACTGGCCGAACGCCGGAAGGTCTCCAAATTTTGGATCAGGCTCTCTCGCAGGGTGAGCAATCCGGCGAGCGCTTCTACGAGGCCGAATTGTTCCGGCTCAAGGGAGAGTTTCTCAACTCGTCGAATGCCGACCTGCGCAGCGTTGAGACCTGTTTCCGCAAGGCGATCGAGGTTGCGCGGGCGCAGTGTGCCAAGTCGTTTGAACTGCGCGCGACAGCCAGCCTCGCGCGGCTGCTCGCGAAGCAGGGCAAACGCGACGAGGCGCGCGCGATGCTCGCCGAAATCTACGGCTGGTTCACCGAGGGCTTCGACACCGCCGATTTGAAAGACGCCAAGGCGCTGCTCGACGAGTTGGGAGCGTAGCCAGCACCCCGACCATTGAGATCGACGGAGTTGTGCGCCAACCCCAACCTTCCAAAAATAGGCTAATTCGGGGGTAATTTCGGGGGTACTAACCGAGCAAAGTCGAGCGCTTGCGGGACTGGCTACGTGCCGCGAATCGAGCAATGTGTGTGGTACCCGGAGAGGAGCCGGCCACATGAAAAACTCGATTCCGAAAGGAGATTCAAAGGGTCTGGCAGCGGCGCTGGATGCTCTTTCCTTGCTCGATCCGCAGGAACTCAATGCGCGATGGAAGGCCCTGTACGGCTCGGATCCGCCTGACCGGCTTCGCCGCCCTTTGATGATCCAGGCTTTGGCCTATCGTCTTCAGGCGCAAGCTCTCGGCGGTCTGAAGCCCGCCACTCGCCGCCTACTGCGCAGCGTCGCGGGCGGCCCGGAAACGCGCTGGCCGACTGCAGTCGAGTCGAAGCGTCCAGTTAAAGCGGGCGCGGTGCTGATCCGGGAGTGGCATGGAACCAAGCATCAAGTTACCGCGTTGAAAGACGGATTCATGTTTCGCGGGAAGCGCTTTCAATCGCTCTCAAAGATCGCTGGTGAGATCACCGGCACGCGATGGTCAGGGCCACTCTTTTTCGGGCTGAAGAATTCGCACCAAGAGGAACAAGGTGGAGCCCGCTAAACCGCAGACGCTACGTTGCGCAATCTACACGCGCAAATCCTCGGAAGAAGGACTCGATCAGGACTTCAACTCGCTACACGCGCAGCGCGAATCCTGTGAGGCTTTCATCAAAAGCCAGACGGGCGAAGGCTGGCGACTGATCAAAACCCACTACGACGATGGCGGTCTTTCGGGCGGGAACATGGAACGCCCTGCCCTACAGAGCCTGCTTGAGGACATCCGGCAGAAGCTGGTCGATGTCGTGGTCGTCTACAAGGTCGACCGGCTGACCAGATCGCTCTCGGACTTTGCCAGGATGGTCGAAGTGTTCGATGCGCACAGCGTTTCGTTCGTCGCGGTCACTCAACAGTTCAACACCACCACCTCGATGGGCCGCCTGACTCTAAACGTGTTGCTGTCGTTCGCGCAGTTCGAACGCGAGGTAACCGGGGAGCGGATCCGCGACAAGATCGCTGCGTCAAAGCGCAAGGGGATGTGGATGGGCGGCCTAGTCCCACTCGGCTACGAGGTTCGCGACCGGCAGTTGGTGATCAACCCTTCCGAGGCGGAGACGGTCAGACAGATCTTCCAGCGCTACTGCGACCTCGGCAGCGTCCGACTTCTAAAGGAGGAACTCGATCGAGATGAGGTTCGATCGAAACATCGCATCGCCAAGAACGGGGTCCCGTCCGGCGGTCAGTCATTCTCGCGGGGTGCCCTCTATACGCTGCTCGGCAACCCGATTTACGTCGGCGAGGTCCGTCACAAGGGCACGCGCCATCCAGGCCAACACCAGCCAATCGTGGAACGAGCGGTCTGGGACAAGACTGATGAACTCCTTCATGCTCACGCCGCACGCGCTCGCGGGAAGACCAGTAAATCGATTAGCAGCCCGCTCGCGGGCAAGCTCTTCGATGAATCCGGGCAAGGCCTCACACCGAGCCACGCCGTCAAGGGCAAGCGCCGCTATCGCTACTACGTATCCCGCAGCCTGATAAAGGGCACCGCGAATCACTCCGAAACGGGCTGGCGGCTTCCGGCGTCCGAAATCGAGCGCAGCGTCGCCGCTGCGGCTGCGATAGTTCTCGATGATCGCACTGCGATCCTGGCCGACGTCGAGCAGTCCGGCTCGAATACAAGTCAGACAAAGTCGATTCTTGACGGCGCAAGCGCATGGAGCAGTCGCCTTCGATCCGAGGCCGACGCAGCGCAAGCGCTGGAACTTCTCATCAGTCGGGTGGAGCTACGACCCGATGGCTTCCGCCTCTCCATCAATCTGCCCATTGGGCCTTCTGAGAAATTGGCGGGGCATGGTCCGACTCACCTCAACCTCACCCGACTCATCCCGATGCAAATGCGGCGGCGCGGAATCGAGATGAAGTTCGTCATCAATGGCGACTCCAAGGCTTCTCCGAGAACCGATCCCGCGCTCCTGAAAATGATCGCACGCGCGCACTGCTGGTTCGACGATCTGGTCTCAGGGCGCGCCGCGTCGATGGTCAAAATCGGTAAACGAGAGAAGGTCGGCAAACGCTATGTGAGCCGCATAATTCGTCTCGCCTTCCTGGCTCCGGAGATCGTCGAGCAGATCGTCAATGGCTGCCAGCCGCCGGAGCTCACCGCGGAATCTTTGCTCAAGGATCGCACGCAGCTGCCGCTCGAATGGGAATCACAGCACCGAGTGCTTGGATTCCCGTTCCCGGCTTGATCCTTCTGATAGCCACCTACAGGCGGCGCCGTGCTAGTGCGCCTTTGTGCCCGCTGATGAGCGATTCCTATGGAAGCCAAAGTCCACCGCCAAAAGTCGAAACGGAGAGAATCTCGGCGAATGGCCGCGGAATCTCTCAAGTGGGCATTTCTCCGGTGGCCTTTGAACTCACGAAGCGCCGCCCACGCCGCGATTTCGTGCACTTCTTCAGAGATTTCAATACATCGAGGACTCGGGTGCGGAGGGGGTGGGATTCGAACCCACGAGGGACTTTCATCCCTGCCGGTTTTCAAGACCGGTGCCTTCAACCGCTCGGCCACCCCTCCATGCCTTGATTTATCTACACTTTTTCGGCCCGATCTTCGAGCCGTAGCGCGTTTTGCTAACGAGTTGCTAACGGAGCGTTTGGGAATTGCTGGCTGCCTTTCGGCGACGCGAAAATCTCGGCCACGCAGGCGGCGAGCGTATGTCCAATATGTGGCGCGGCAAAACTCGCGGATCCTCGACTGAGGCGCCCGATGCGGCCGCCACTCATCGAGAGATGTCATCCCCGACGGGATTTGAACGCCTGTTCCCGACGTGAGAGGTGGTGGGAAAGGCGTCCGCGCGCGTCCAAACCTACTGAAATCGCAGGGTTTTATTTCCGCCCGCGTACCCTTCATCCGCCCTTGTCCAAGCCCGTGGCTGTCAAATTAGCTGTCAAAAACTTCGCCCAAGAACGCTTCAGATTGTCAATCTCACGCACCAGATACCGGTTGTCTCTCCTCAAAACTTGATCCGCGCGGATTTATTGGTGGTTTCAATCGGCCGCGGATCAAGTTTTGAGAAGGAACAACTCAATCCTGTTTCCTAGGAGGAACCACAGGCCGTGGAAAGCGCCTTGCACTCACTTCCGAGCTCGAAATTCGCTTTCGCAAAACGCTCGGTGTCGGTGCTAATCCGATTCAGGATTGAAACCGGAAATCTTGGAGTATTAACTATTGATATTCCTGGATGAGCGGCCGAGCCAGCTCCACGCTGGGAAAGGATCGCAGCAGTGCGAATCTTCGCGAACTTACTGGATTCGAGATTCTTCAGACATCCCCTATTGCGAAAGTACACCGCGCTGGTCAATGAAGACCTGGCGGCAACCTACTCGCGCGACATCCAAAAATGGCTCCTCGTCGCGCCCATCATCGGTGTCTTGACCGGCCTAATCACCGCCGCGATCGCCGTGCTCATTCTCGGCCTCGTCTGGGCAGCGTTACTTCCCTACTACCTTGCTCATCATTGGGCAATCGTGGCCGGACTCGTCGCCGGTTTCTTCGTGACGGGGCTGATAATGCAGTTCCGAACGCCCGATCCCAACCGACACTCGACCGAGGAGATCGTTCGCTCCTACCACGAGCACCAGGGCGACATCGACATGCATTCGTTCTGGTGGAAGTTGATCGCCGCGGTGACCACCGTCGGTTCGGGCGGCAGCGCGGCGCTCGAAGGACCGGCTATTTACAGCGGCGGCGCGATCGGATCGTGGCTATGGACCAAGCTGCGCCGTTTCGGTCTGGAAGCCCGCGACCGCCGAATCATGTTGATCAGCGGCGCGGCGGCGGGCATGTCTGCCGTCTTCCGCGCTCCCCTTACCGGCATCGTGTTCGCACTCGAGATACCGTACAAGGACGACCTCGCGCACGAGGCGCTGCTGCCGTCGCTGATCGCGTCGGTGGTCGCTTACGCAACCCTGGTGTCGATCGTCGGCGCCGAGCCCCTGTTCGGTTTCGCGGGCAGCACCAGCTTCCGCGCCATCGACATCGCCTGGTCGGCTCTGCTCGGCGCTGGAATCGGGCTCATCGCAATCGTCTTCGACATCACCTTTCGCCGCGTGCGCGTGTTTTTCGTAACCAGCACGATACCGCGTACGTTGAAGCTCACCATCGGCGGACTCGGCACCGGGCTGTGCGGCCTCGCGTTCGTGACGATTTACAACGGCCCGCTCATTCCGATCGGCCCCAATTACGAGGCCGTCCGCTACGTACTAAGGCATCCGATTCCGACCGAAGTGCTGCTGGCATTCGTCGCCTTGAAGCTGCTCGCGACGATTTTCTCGCTCGGCTCGGGCGGCGTTAGCGCGATGTTCGTGCCGCTGTTGCTGGTCGGCGGAGCGATCGGCAACGCCTACGCGCAATCTGTAGTTCACTCGCCGACGCACGATCTCTACGCCGCAGTCGGGATGGCGGCGTTTATCGCCGCCGGTTACAAAGCTCCGCTCACCGCAGTGGTCTTCGTCGCGGAAACCACCGGCGGCCATTCCTACATCATCCCGAGCCTCATCGGCGCCGCCGTCGCCTACGCAATCTCGGGCGAGGCGTCGGTTTCCGGCGATCAGCACCTTCACGAAACCGCCAAACTCGCGGAGCTGTCTGGGATGGCCGTGCGGGACGTGATGCAGCGCCACGTAATCTCAGTGCAAGCCAGCTCAACGATTCGCGAATTCGTCACCGGCGTCGTGGCCCGTCATCGCCACACGATCTTCCCGGTGTACGAAGGCGAGCATGTCGTGGGAACGATTTCCGTATCCGATCTAAGCCGGGTCGCCCCCGCCCATTGGGACAAAACCACCGTCGGCCAATTCGCGGACCGCAACGCGATTCGCGTGACGGACGACTGCGACTTGGGCGAGGCGCTGCGCATCCTGGTGCGCGAGCGCGGCGCGCAGATGCTGCTGGTGACGGACGCCGCCGGCGCTCTCATTGGAATCGTCACCAAGACCGACATCCTGCGCGCAGTGAAATAGTGAAGATGTGGTCAGAAGCGCCGAATCAAGTGCATTGTTCGAAAAACAACAGCGTTTCGGGGATTGAGCCGCGCGCGTCAACCACCGGCCCTCAACCGCCGCTTGTCAACCGCCAACGAGTCATTATCTCTCGGTATTTTTCGTTCGAACCGCCAAATAGCATGCGCCAGCGGCTTCATTTGCATATATGTGGTAGCGGAGAAAGTCACTTTCCGATAGGTGACGCGCAACTAGCGGCCAAAATCTCTGTTGGCAAATGAGGCGCGATCATCCGTGCCGCAAGCGACAGGCTCGATTCCCAAGGAGTCGGTTCTATCCGCGCACGGGACTGAAATCGATTCGCCGGGAGCCTGCTCATAAGTGCACAGATGATCGAACCTCTGGAGATCAAGAAATTAAGTTTTTTGTTGTACAGACCCCAACATCGATGGCCAGCGCGCATTGACCGCCGAAGATCGTCTCGAGATTCAGAACCTGCTGTTCCATTTCATGAGATCGTTTGACGAAAAAGGCTGGGACGGGATGCGAGCGTGTCTGAGCGAGAGCGTTGACTGCAGTTACTCGAGTTTTCGAGGCACGCCTCCAACCACGCTAATGCGAGAACTATACGTGGATCAGCGCAGAGACGCGCTCTCATTATTAAAGACGCAGCACAATTTATCGAATATTTTGATCGCCACGTTCGGCGCCCAGGTCGAGGCCAGGTGCAACTACGCCATTGTGCGCTTTCACCCCGACTTCGACGGTTCGCGGGATAAGTTTTTCCATTCCTACGGTCAATATCGGTTCACGGCCGTTCGTACCGGAGAAGCCTGGAGCATTTCGTCAATCAAGCAGTTCCTGCTGACGAGCGAAGGCAATCCCGCGTTTCACGGCGCGCTTACCTCCAGGCCGGCGCGACGAAAAAAGGCCCCTAGCCCCGTTCGCGATGAAACCTGAATGTGCGAGGCAGGGGGCCTCGGCGGGTCTGAAGGGTCGCTCCTCAAAGCTCGACAATATCCGACTTGGTGCTTTCGATGAATGCGAGGACCTCCGCGCACTCCTGCGGAGGAACCTGGAACGAATTCAGGGTAGCGTGCAAATGGCCGAGGAAGGCTCGCCAGTCCGTCTCGCTAATTTTCATGCCCTTATGTGAAAGGTTCATGGCACGACCGGTGTAGTACATGGGACCTCCTGCGGAAGCGCACAGGGAATCGATCAGCAGTTGCTTCTCGCGAGCGATGCCGTCGTCGCCGCGATTCTCCCAAAAGCGCGCTAGTAATTTGTCCGCCACAAGGCGCGACAACAGGTCGTTGGCCACAGCACAAATGGCATCGTAGCCGCCCAATCTCTCGTACAAAGATTTCGGATTTGTGTTGCTCATAGCATTCTCTTCCTTCTCAAATCGTACACGAACTTGATCCTTCCGTAGGGTGACTCTTAAAGACCTTCCGAACGGAGCGCGCCTTAAGATGCTAGCGAAGGAGTTGGGATCGTGAAAACCGAATCTCCTGGAGGTCGGCGTAGAAAAAGGTGGCCGACCCGCCGATGATTGCGCCCGGAGCCCATCAGGAACCGACGCGGACTCTCGGCCTTCGCCGGGATAACGGCGCGAAACCGCTCAGTGCAAGACCGGCGGGCCTGCCTCGAGGCCGCTGACGTTGAGCAACCGGGCGACATCGGCCTGGTAGGGAAAAATGCCCGGCGTGTAGGCGCATAGAGGATCGTCGCCGAGTGGGTCCTCGCTGGTTGCGAAGGCCCGCGATCGCGATCCACCGCAGACTGCCGCAAACTCGCACACGCCGCATCGGCCGGTGAGCCGCGCCGTATCGCGCAGGTCGTTGAAGAGCGGGCTTTCACGATAGATGTCGGCCAGCGTCTGGGCCCGGATGTTGCCCGCAGGGATCGGCATAAATCCGCTCGGATGGACCGTGCCGACATGCGAGATGAAGACAAAGCCGCGGCCGGCGTTGATGTCCATCGGGCTGCGGCGCTCCTGTCCCCGCACCGGCCACGGCTCGAGCGCGGCCCGCAGCTTCCGGTACGTGGGTCCCAGGCGTATGGCGCCCTCGGGCGCGATACCGCGACGTTCCAGGATCGTGCGTTCGAGGACCACGCGCCGGAAATGGTGGCCCTCGGTGGTCTTGGTCGGGATCGCATTGCCGACGTCGTACAGAAAGTTCATCACGTCTTCGCACTCATCGGCAGAGATTTGTTCGAGCGCCGCGCCGCGTCCGACCGGGACCAGCATGAAGCCGCTCCAGAGCGTCGCGCCACGTTCGCGCACGAGATGGGCCATGCGCGGCAGATCAAACAAGTTCAGCCGCGAAACGGTCGTGTTGATCTGGACTTTGATCCCGAGCTCACGCGCCGTCTCCCACGCCGTCATCGTGCGCTCGAACACGCCGTCGATTCCGCGAAACGCGTCATGAATCTCGGGACATGAGCCGTCGATGCTCAGCGATAGCGCCTTGAGCCCCGCGCTCTTGAGTTCGGTGATCACGCCGGGGGTGAGCAGCGGTGTCGCGGAGGGAGAAAACGCGACCGGAAGATGGCGACCGGCGGCGTAGGCGACCAGTTCGGTCAGGTCGGGGCGCTTCATCGGGTCCCCGCCGGTCATCACGAATAACGGCGGAGGCGGTCCGAACGAGGCGATTTCGTCGATGAGCGATCGCGCCTCGCGCGTGCTCAGCTCAAGGGGATTGTGCAGCGGCTGGGCCTCGGCGCGGCAATGCTTGCATGCGAGATCGCACGCGCGGGTCATCTCCCAAATCACGATAAAGGGGCGCTGCCCCACGTCGATCCTAGGATGTCTTACGCTGGGAGGACCATGCGGTGTCACGTCCGAACTCCTTTTACATCGCGCGTCCGCGATGGCCGTTGGTAAAGCCCGACGTGGCGGGCGACGAGGAGATACTTCTTAAAGAGCCGATTGGTCTCTTCCTCGTGTTCACTGACCGTTTCTTTGCCGCCCCGATCAACCATCATGATTCTCCCGGCCTGCACACCAGCCAGTCCGCTGGTTTAGACTATTGCGAGTGGCCTGCGCCCCAATTCCTAACGCCGTCCAGGACCCGAGCACCCATCCGGCGGCGAAGACGGCCACAAAATTAAGAGCATCTGCTCACTAGGCGCATTTGAGATTTGGTAAGTTACGCGAAAACCTTGAATTGCTCTGCCTGAATCAGGAATCGAGCAGCGCGGCATCGAAACCGGCGCGGGCGAGTGCGCGGCGCGCAGCCAATTCAACCTTAGGGCCGTCGACGTGCGCTGCCGCAGGCACTTCCGGCGCGGCGCGGAGGCGTCTCACGAGCGCTTCGGACTCGGTGTCCGCTATACGGTCGCACTCCGCGTATACACCATCAGGCCCCTCCTCGACTCGATTGTGTGTGGCCAGCACCGTCTTGAGCGCTCGCAAGACCGCGCCCCGTGGCGTGGGCACCAGCAGCGCCGCGATCGCACCGTGATCCAACCGCAGCTTGGCTGCGATCGCGAGTGGTTCACCGGATCGAAGCCGTTGCATCGCAGGGAGAAGAATCTTCTCCTCCATGCCGATGTGCTTCAGAAGTCCCCGGCGGAACTCGCCAAACGCCTCCATATCGATATTCTCTAGATCGCGGCCCGCGCGCGCGAGCAATTGATCGAGGCGCGCATGATCGCATTCGAGGAAGCTCCGGATTGTCTCTCCGTCGGTCATCGAATTCCTTGGCGACAATCAGGGCACGGCGTGGAAGATGCCGATCGCGCCCTTGTATGCGCGCGCGATGGCGTGATCGAGGAAGGGGTAGTCGCCCGCTTCATGGACGGTGAACTCAAAGATGGCGCCGTCGCCGGGACCGACTTCAAAGGTCTGGACGCCATGCTCGACGTTGGCGGGGTTTCCGCTTCGATAGACCGAGCTGAACACTGTGCCGACGACGTGGAAGCTGGAGCTGCGATTCGGGCCTGCATTGACGAAAAAGATGCGCACCGGGCGGCCGACTTTTATCTGGATCGGGTGATCGGCATATTTTTCGATGACGCCGTTGAACACCACGAAATCTGGGTGCTCATCCATCATCCGCTTGCTGTCGCCCCAGACCATCCCGTTCTTGTCCGCGTCGCCATAGTATTCGCTCTGCTCGAGCGTCACTTCCTGGGCCTCGGACCATCCGGCCTTTGGATCCACGATCATCATCCCATACATTCCGTTGGCGATATGGGTGAGCATCGGCGTCGCGCTGCAATGGTACATAAAGACGCCGGGAACGTTCGCCTCGAAGTCGTAGCTGGAGTCGGTTTTCCCCGCAATCGGAGCGAAATGCTTGCTGGGCGCTATCGCCGCGGCATGAATATCGATGCCGTGGGCGATCCCCATCTCATTCACGAGATGGATGTGGACCTTGTCGCCTTGTCGAACCCGTAAGACCGGTCCCGGCACAGTGCCGCCGTAGGTCCAGGCGTCGTATTTCAGCCCTGCGCCGATGTCGATGGTCTTTTGCTGAACTGGGAGCGTGAAATTGCGTTGCTCCGCGAGCGCCAGCGACGCTGTCAGCAGGCTCCCCGCCATCGCCGACACGGCCAACCTTACACCCATCCGCTGTTTGATCATGACTCGGCCGTATCTGACGACGCTCGCGGTCCGCGATAGAGCGCCGACCACAGCGCCATCAGTCCGGCGATGTTGCCGCTCCAGAACACCACCCAGAATGCGGTCTCGGAAGATGCCGATGACAGTCCCGACACGATCAGGGTCAGAATCGCGAGGCCGGCGGACGCGATGGCGATACCGGGCCATTTCAGATAGTCGACCCGATTCGCGATGACTCCCAGCACTGCCAGTGCTATGCCGGCGGCGAGCAGGAGCCCGTGTCGCGGGTCGGGCAGTGGCTGGTCGAGCACCGTCACGCATACCAGCACGATTGCGATCAGCGCGCTGACGAGGTCGGGGATCATCGAATCCTCTCCTCTCGATGAAGCCGCGTGAGGTAGCGCCAGGTGACCGGCGGAATCATCAGGTAGATTGCACAACTCGCCGCCACCAGCACTTTCCATCCCAAATGCAGCGGCGTGAACGCCACCAGCGCAAATGCGATCAGGCAAAGCCCCATATAACTCAAATGGCCGCCCGCCCGGATCATCTTGTGATCCGAGACCTGCGCCGCGCAGTACAGCAGACCGTACGCGCCCGCGGCGGTGACGAAGCCGCCCAGCAGCAGCGCGGTAGCAAGCATCTGGGCGGGCGTCATTGTCCTGCCGCCGCTATCGATTCGCTGACCGCTGCCTCGCGCGGTCTCGCGGCAAGCAGGTCGTACACCAGGATCGCATAGCCGCATGCGAACAGCAGCCCGAAGGCGAAGCGCGTCCACATGCCCTCGATGAACCACGGCCGCCCCTGCATCGCCAGGAACGCGCCCCAGGTCGAGCCCCCGATCGCGCGCTCATAGAAAGCCTGATCCATGCCCGCCACCAGCAGCGCGCCGACCATCCCCAGCATCCCGATGTTGAGCAGTGCGAATGACCACTTCCAGGCGCGCCCGTCCAGACCGTCATATTCGCCGCTCTTCTCCAGCGCGAGATAGAGCACCGCGATCACGCCGCATCCGTAGGCGCCCCAGAATGCGAAATGTCCGTGCGACGCCGTCCATTGGGTGCCATGCGAATAGAGGTTGATTTGCGGTAGCGTCATCATGAAGCCCCACACGCCGCCGCCGATGAAATTTCCGAAGGCCTCGGCCAGCGTCCAGTAGAAGGCCGGACGATTCGCCGCGCGCAAATGATTGCTACCCGCGTCATACACCGCATGCACCACCATCCCCAGCAGCGGTAACGGTTCCAACGCCGAAAAAAATCCGCCGATCGCGAACCAGTAGCGCGGCGTGCCGATCCAGAAATAGTGATGACCCAGCCCCAGGATGCCCGTGCCAAGCACCAACGCAACTTCCACATAGAGCCAGCTCTCGACCACCCGTCGCGACGCGCCCACCAGATGAATCAGGGTCCACGCCATGATGCATCCGATCAGCACTTCCCAGGTCGCTTCGACCCACAGATGAACCAGCCACCACCACCAGAACAGGTCCTGAGACATGTTGCGGATTTCAGGAAAGGCATCGAGGTAGAGGACCACCAGCGGGATCAGGTCGAACATCAATACGGTCAGGATGCCAGTGCTCTTGCGCGCCTTGACCGCCGTGCCGAGCACGTTGTACGCGAACACCCCCATCACCGCCACGATTCCGAGCGCCGCCCATCTCGGAGCTTCGACATACTTGCGCCCCTGGTTGATGAACCACATCGACGATTCGGTGGCGGAGCCGTATTGCACGAATAGAAACACCACCACCACTACCGCCACCGCCGCGCAGAATACCCAGAACAGGATTTCCGCCAGCGCGATTCCTTCGACCTCGCGCTCGAGTTCCTGCGGAAGGAACCAGTAGATCGCGCCGAGGAATCCCATCAGCAGCCAGATCACCAGCCCGTCGATGTGAATGATCTTCGCGCTGTTGAAGTTGAACACGTTCAGCAGAAAGCCGGGCCAGATGAAATAGATCGAAGAGAGCACGCCGAACGCGACCATCGCACCGAACATCACCGTCGATGCGGTCAGATATTTAAGCCCCAGCCGCTGGGATCGATACATCGCGCTCTCCTCCTTCGCGCCCTCGGCTACTGCCCGCTCGCGGCGCCGAATCGGTCGGGAAAGCCATTGCTGTCCACCGACGACATCCACTTCAGATATGCGACCGCGGCCTCGGCCTCGTCGCGCTGGATTTGCAGGTCGGGCATCGCACGCGCGCCCAGTCGCAGCGGATGCATCAAAAACGCGGCAAGCTTGTCCGCGCGTTTGGGCCCGGCGTATATCCTCCACACCGGATCCATCCACGCTCGCGTCAGATCGGGAGCGTAATATCCGCCGTTGCCGAAAAAGGTGTGACAATCGATGCACGCGCGGCTCTGGATCACCAGCTTGCCCTTACCGATCAGATCCGCCGCTTCCTCAGGCGAGTATTTGTGGCCGAAGATTAGCTCCTCGTCGCCAATTTTCGGCGCATACTCGCCACGCGCCGGATCGTATTCGTATGCGACTGCGTTGTTGATTACGTCGTAAGCTGGGACCCGTGCGCTGCCGGGAGTGATTTGCCGCAGGGTGTCGATAGTGAGTGCGACCAGCACCATCGACATGAAGATAGTGGCGGCTACAGCCCCGGCACCCCAAAAGCGCGGATCGTGGATATAGCGTTGCTCGCGCTCCGCCATTAGCGCCCTCCCGCACCGATGTATAGCAACGAATGGTTACCCTTTACAAAGCAACATGGAATAAGGCGCCCGAGGTGGTAATCAAACGGGACGAGTTCGACGGACATTCGGCCGATCACCTTCTTGGTAAGCGATTTCCGCTCCATCTCGAGTGCACCAGGCAACAATTCTTTCGTAACGCCACTTGTGTTCTCGTCAGTAGAAGTATTTGAAATATATCTTTTGCTCCGGCAGGTCAAGCGGGACCAGGAGGGCCGTCGGTCCGGCAACTTAGCTAACGGACAGACCATTGGCGCCCGCTACAGCGGCGCCAATGGTAAGCAAACTGAGGATCAGCAACACCCAATGAAGAAGCTCCATCCTCCGGAAAGCGGCCTCCGGATCTGTGTGGACCGCGCGAATGAACCAGAAATGCAAAAAGAGCGGCTCGACGATAAACAGCATGAGGGCGAAGATCGTCCACAGCATCGCCATGCTATCAAGCCACCAACCCCTCGCCGAAAGCATCGACATCCAGAGGCCAAGATGGTTGAGCATGTAGAGACCGGTAATGCCGACAATCAGGACCGAGATTCTGGCTTGCGGTGCGAAACGAGACTCGACGAGTTCGAAAATGCGCAGCCGGTCCTCCACCGTGTCCATGCGACGGGCAGCCGGCAAGATCACGGTGGTTACGAGAGCGACACCGCCGATCCAATGAACGACGGCCAGCACATGCAGAGCTATCGCAGCCACGAACAGCATCGGTCACCTGAGATGTATCTCTACTAGCAGCGGCGCCCTTAGTGTTTTGGCAATTTGTAGGCCAGCTCCTCTACAGCGAGCTTTTTCTCGCGCCTGATATTCCGAAGCCATTTCTTGGTCGCGTCCCAGTTCAATGAAGCGATCGCATAGGTAAGCGGAATTCCCTTCGGGCACACCTCGTCGCAATTCTGAGAGTTCCCGCAATCCATGAGCCCACCGATGCCCATAAGAGCTTCGAGACGCTCATCTTGATTCATCGCGCTGGTCGGATGCTGACCCATCAGGAAGACTTGCCCGATGACCTGCGGGCCCATGTATTTCGAATGGCTGTTGACCTGTGGGCACGCCTCAAGACAACAGCCGCACGTCATGCATCGTGAAAATACGTAGGCAAACTGCTGAACTTCGGCGCTGATTCGCGGCCCCGGACCCAGGTCGTACGTACCGTCAATCGGCACCCAGCTTTTGGCTCGCTTGAGGTGATCGAACATGATCGAGCGGTCGACCCAGAGATCGCGAATCAGCGGGAATTTCGATATCGGTTCGAGCGTTGTGATGGGCGGCAGGCCTTGCGCTAGTGCGCTGCATGCCTGTCGGACCCGGCCATTCACGAGCATCGTGCATGCGCCGCACACTTCCTCGAGACAGTTTGCATCGAATACGACCGGTCGGGAGGACTTGCCCTGCCGATTGACCGGGTTGCGGCGAATCTCCATGAGCATGGACACGACGTTGTGATGCGGCTTATACGGCAGTTCGAACTCTTCCCAATATGGCAAACTCTTCGGATTATCCCGACGCTTGATTCTGAGAACAAATGTTGAATCGGTCATCCCTTCCCTCACTTTCGGCGGATGAGTTCGAGAGGAGACTCACGCCTTATTTGTGCAGGGTTTCATTGCTTCGGCCACTAGTTCCGACAGATCGCGGACTCGAATTCCAACGTCGAGCGAGCGCGATTTTACCGCATCTTCGAGCATCGTCAGACAGAACGGGCATCCCACCGCAATTGTTTCCGGCTTGGCCTCGGTCAACTGGCTCAATCGGCGCTCGTTGATTCGGGTCCCTCCGACTTCCTCTTTCCAAAAGCAGCCTCCTCCAGCTCCGCAGCAGTAGGTGCGATTCTTTGACTGAGCGACCTCGCAGAGCTGCGCTTCTGGTATCTCGCCAAGGATCGCGCGCGCGGCCGACCATTTTCGATCATGCCGGGCCATGAAACACGGGTCGTGGTAAGTGATTCGCTGCGGCAACGGCCTCTTGAAGTCGAGCCGCTTTGCGCGCCGCAGTTCCTCGATGAATTCGGCCGAGTGCAGCACCTCATAGCCGCTGGCCCCAAAGTCTGGATATTCCTTCTTGAGGTTGTGGTAGCAGTGCGGGCATTGAGTTACGATTCGTCGCGGCTTGTATCGATTGAGCGTCTCGATATTTCGTGCCGCAATCGTTGCATAGAGGTATTCGTTCCCGAGGCGTCGCGCAGGGTCGCCGGTGCAAGCTTCCTCAGTTCCCAGAATGGCGAACCTTACGCCTGCCTGTTTCATCAGGCCGGCCAAGGCGCGGCTGACCTTTTGATTACGGTCGTCATAAGAACCGGCGCAGCCTACCCAATAGAGCACATCCAGCTCCGTCGAATCCCCGAGCTCCGCCATTAGAGGAATGCCTAGCCCCTTCGCCCAGTCCGCTCGCTTGTCATGCGCGAGCCCCCACGGATTACCTTGCGTCTCGATTCCTCTGAATGCCGCGACCGCCTCGGGAGGAAAGCGGCTCTCCATCATCACGAGATGGCGCCGCATATCGTCGATCCTTCGGATGTGTTCGATTCCGACTGGACATCCCTCTTCGCACCATCCGCAATTTGTGCAATCCCATACCGCTTGCTCGGTGGCAACATCGCGGATCATGTCGGCCCCCGACTCCGCCGCTTGAGGGACGCTGCCGCCGGAGCCGCCGTATTTCGCGGCGAGCAACGCGGGGGCCGTCGCCAGGAGATGCTCGCGCTGCTCGATCACGAGGTCTTTGGGATTGAGGGCCTTACCCGTGGTGGCAGTCGGACAGTTGATCGTGCATCGGCCGCATTCGAGACACGCTGCCATATCGAGCAATTGCTTCCAGGTATATTGCTCGATCCGCGAGACACCGAACGATTCCGCAGTTTCGAAGTCCCGGATGGGGACGAGCCGTCCGCGCGGGCCAAGGTCTCGAAAAAGCAGATTGATCGGTCCGATGAGAAAGTGGCGGAGCTTCGAGAATGGAAACGCGAACAGCAAACCATACACGAGTAACATGTGGGTCAGCCACAACCATCGGTGAAACGTCGCGCCTGCCCCCAAGGCGCCCTCGATTCTCGCGACTTGGCGTCCAATGTACGCCCATTCGGTAAACGGCGGGTGTGTCGCATTGATGCGCGCGCCCTCCAGCATCAGGCCCGTTATGGCCACGACCACCAACATCAGGAGCGGATACCAGTAGCCGAGCCGATTCTCGATGTTGTCCAGCATTTTCTGCGCCGGCGGTCCATCAAGCACTGCGGGCTTTGCGATCGCTCGTCGCACTGCGGCAGCGACTACACCGACAACTAGGACCGAAAAGAAGGTATCCATCGCTACTTTGAAAAACAGGTAGAAGTCGCCAAAGTAGAAGTAGAACGGTAACCCAACCAGTCCGGCAAAGTAGCGAACGTCGCTGTTCACGAAGACGATGCACGTCCCGATGAACAGACCGACAAAGCCGACATAAAAGGCGTAGTGCATCCAGCCCCACGCCTCACGCACGACATATCCCTGACCGAGCGCGTCGCGTAGTGCGAGCCATGTCCTTCGCGCCAACTGATCGAAGCGCTCTTCGGTTCCGCCGAGCTGAACGCGTCGATACCAGTAGAAGCCCGCGAGAACGAACGCGGCCAAGAGGACTGCCACCAGGGCGTACATCAGAGCGATGAACGCGATGGGTACATTCCACAGAATCTCGCGCGTAACGTGTTCGTTCATCCAACAAAGCCTCGGTCAGCGGGGACCCGGCTCAAATGGCTGGTTCATTGACCATCAGTATACCGGCGCTCCAAAAAAGAAAACCTGAGGATCGAACCACTACGAACCGTCCTTGAACCAGAAATATAGGGCAATGCCAAGAACCCACGACGCCTCGCGCCTGGCCTTCATGCCGTCAGCTCGACCGCACCGTACATCGTCCTCGCGCTGGTTCAGGTTCGACGCGACTCGCGTTGCGCAATCGAACCGCCCTTAAGACAGACCATTGATTTCACGAGCAGCGAGAATACCTGACTCGATCGCTCCCTGGACGGAATTGCGCAGCAGCAATGACGACGTGTGCTCCCCGGCGAAATGCACTCGGCCTTCGGGCTTCGCGATGTGCGGCAGCATCGTCGTCATTTCCCCCGGGCGCATGCGAGCCTCCAGCACGCTCATGTCATGTCCGGCTTGCACGAGCTCGTATGCGGCGGTAACGCCCGGTCTCGTCAGACGGTCTGCATTTTCAGACAGAGCTCGTCCTTTTCCTTTTGCGTGAATAGACGGTCCGCCATGGGGTACAGTACGTTCTCTTCCTTTGCGTCATGACTGCGTAATAGCGCGGACGGATGGACCGGTTGGCCTTCTACGGTCTGGATAACCGCCGCGCAGTCACCGGCGTCGAGAAATTTCTCCATCACCCTCAGGGTTGCTTCGATCTCCTGATGTTCCGCACGCATCATCGCCGTGGGCCCGGAACCTGCGGGTATCCGGCTTCGATCCTCGAAAAGCGGGAAGAGGTGATCTTCTTCCATCCGGATATGACGGCGCAACCCAAAGATGAATTCTGAAAGCCGGTCTACTGCTGCAACCCGATGTCCCTTTCCCGTGGGGAACAAGGTTTCGTAATGAAGCTCGCACGTCTTTACTGCCTCGAGGAATTCCTCCCAGCATTCGGTTAACCGATGATGGTCGGCGCCAAGAAAATCGCTTATCGTGCGCGGCTCTGTGGCGCGCTTAGCGATTCGCACCGGGAACGCACCGAATCTGTTGTCAACTGGCCACCAATCGAAGCCCTGCCCGTAGCGGTCCTGAAACTCGGCTAAGAGGACGGCCACTTCCGCCGCAGGCACGCTTAACAGAAGTTCGAGAGTTTGGCCCGCAGCGAGGCGGTTAAAGGCGGAGAAGATTCGTTCCCGCTGCTCCACCCCTGCAAGGTCAGAAACTTTGAGTTCAAGCTCCGGATTCATCGCCCTTTGCCTCCTGTAGCCTCTTAAGGCCCGGACTGTTCAAACGGTGTCTTGCATGCTGATTAGAAGTATTGTAAATACATCTTTAGGGGCATGTCAAGAAACGCGACCCGCGATCGAGCTGCCACCCAGGGGCGATTAGAAGATCCAATCGATGCGAACGTTCCTGGACTTGGTATATATCGCAGCGCTGATCGCGCTCATGGCCCTGATTGCGATCCGATCTCGCAATGACGGCGGTGCTCATCCTCGAGCGGTGGCCACTGCGAGATGCGCTGCACGCACGGCTCTTTCTGCGAGCGCGTAAGTTCTTACCGTTGAACGAAAGGGCCGCGGCAAGACATGCTGGGGGATGCCAGCTGTGATCAGGATAAAGCGCGCCTATGAGGTTCCGGTACTTGAGGACGGTACGCGTGTGCTGGTCGATCGCGTATGGCCGCGCGGGGTGACGAAAAAAGTGGCGCGGGCCAGCCAATGGATGAGGGAACTGGGGCCGAGTAATGAGCTCCGCAAATTCTTCAACCACGATCCGGCACGTTGGGAGGAGTTCCGCAAGCGTTACCGGCATGAACTGAGGTCAGCCAACGCACGGAGCATGCTGAGGGAATTGGCCGAGCTCGCGGTGAAGGATACTGTTACCCTCGTGTACGGAGCGAAAGATAAGACGCACAATCAGGCAGTAGTGCTGCGGGAGGTGCTCGAACGAATGACGCGCATCGGGTTGGACGAGGGGAAGGAGTCGCGGAGGGCTTCATGGAACTGACCTATTACACGGATTACGCGCTGCGAGTGCTGGTGTACGCAGGCCTGTGCCAGGAAAAGCTCTGCCTGATATCCGAAGTTGCGGAACATTACCGGATTTCCGAGAATCATTTGATGAAAGTGGTTCATGGACTCGCGCAGGGTGGCTTCGTGCGGACGCATCGCGGTAAGGGCGGAGGACTGACGCTGGCAAAGGATCCAAAGGACATAATCATCGGCGCGGTCGTGCGGCATATGGAAGGCCCGTTCAAGCCAGTCGAGTGCTTTCGAAGCGGCAACGAGTGTGCGATTACCAGCGCCTGCGATCTGCCCAACATTCTTGACGAGGCGTTTCAGGCGTTCATCAGGATACTCGACCGTTACACACTGGCCGACCTTCTTGAGCGGCGCACCCATTTGGCGCGCCGCCTGTTTGGCCCTGCGCGATCTCAGGAGCGCGGTGCACGCAAGATTCACTCGCCGCTCACCTCGGCATGAACTGCGAGGATCGTCAGCCGAGGTCGGACCTCATCAGATGGAGCTTTCAATCAATTCCGTCGACAAAGAACGCGAACATGAAGGGAGCAGAGCTGGGGAATTTTATCAGCAGCAGGATGCGGATGTCGCATATCTATCAACCGGTGTTGGTCAAGACTCTTTTAGAACATGGCGGCAACGCCTCGCGGCGCGAGATTGCCCAAGCGTTCTTGGCGCACGATGAATTTCAGATCGCAATATTACGAACAGACCGCGAAGCAGATGCCCGTCCGCGTGCTCTCGGCACATGGCATTGTCGAGCGTGGAGGCAAGCATGAGGCCCATTCCGCCATGCTGCCATCGCCTGAAGCACGAGTACGGCGGCGCCTGAACATGTGCCCGCGCCACGGGGATGCGGCAAGAGCACCGCAATGACAATGGCAGGAGGAAACGACATGACGATGAACCATCAAGACGAAAAGACAGGCCAGAAGTTCACGGGAGGCAATGCGCTCGAGTTGGTGGCCTACCAGGCCGGGGCGGTCGTGAGCCGGGAGATCGTCAAGAAGAAGACCGGCACGGTGACGCTATTTGCCTTCGACAAGGCCCAGGGCCTCAGCGAGCACACGGCGCCATTCGACGCCCTCGTCCAGGTACTCGACGGTGTGGCCGAGATAACCGTTGGCGGCGTGCTGCACCGCCTCGGCAAGGATGAGATGATCCTGATGCCGGCCAACGTGCCCCACGCGCTAAAGGCGGTCGAGCAATTCAAGATGATGTTGGTGATGATTCGCGAGGCAATGGGTTGACGGGCCGTCCTCCGGGGACGCCATGGTCTCACGCGCCGTCGAGCGGAGAATCAAGCTGATGTCTCATACCAACTGTCGTTCGAACTTGTTATGAACCAAATCGCCCTTTCATCTCCTACTACGACTGATCGATATCCATCTTTACAGATGTATTGTAACTGTACCTTAATGACCAAGAAGCCGGAAGGCGCCTCTTACCGAACAGGAGCAACTCAATTGCCTATCAATGCAAGCTTTCCGGCAAAGCAGAAGAGTAGCTGGCGCCGAGAAGTATTAGAGGGCAAGAAGGGGTTTATCCTGGCTATCGCTGGACACTTCACAATCGACTGGTCACAACAGCGGTACGATAACGCGGACGCTGCTCAAGAATTCCGACGCCGAACTTCACTCGCCGTCAGCACTTGAAGGCGTCCTTGGACACAGAAATCTGGGTGGTTCTTTCGCGCAAGAAATAGCGGCGGCCGTTATTGACACCTTTGATTTGGAGAACGAATGAGGAGCATAGACATGACGGTCTCGGAAGAATGGCTGTGTCAGAAAATCATCAACGGAGTGGGAGACGCGTTTATATTCTCGGATCGCGATGGGATCATTCGATTGTGGAGCCCCGGTGCTGAGACAGTCTTCGGTTATCCCGCCGACCAAGCTATCGGACAGTCGCTAGATATCATTGTTCCCGAGCGTCTGCGCCAACGACACTGGGACGGTTATCAGCAAACCATGCGCACCGGGGTGACGCGCTACACGCGCGACCTTCTCGCCGTACCGGCAATTCGGTCGGATGGGCAGCGAATCTCGATTGAGTTCACCATCGCGTTAGTGCGCAATTCAGAAGGCACGCTCATCGGCGCAGGTGCGGTGATTCGCGACGTTACTGTCCGGTGGTCTCGGGACAAAGCATTGAAGGAACGGCTCGCCGATCTGGAAAAGCAGACGGGATCAACAAAGACGGCCGTCTAAAGCCTCGACGACCCGCTTGATGATCAAAACCTTAATTCGCGAACCGCTGAGGAGATCTGAAATGGAAGTCCGGAGAATGATGAGGCATAGCGTAAGAACCTGCCACCCAAACGATTCACTTAACGACGCAGCGCAGATCATGTGGGAAGACGTCTGTGGGTCGGTCCCGGTGGTGGACGATCAGCTCAAGCCGGTCGGTTTTCTGACCGATCGTGACATCTGCATGGCGGCTTACACCCAAGGTGCATCCTTGCACGCCCTGCGAGTGGAAAGCGCCATGGCTCGGCGCGTAGTATCCTGCCGCCCTACGGACGACATAGATGACGCCGCAAGGGTAATGGCGCAAAACCGCGTCCGTCGACTGCCGGTAGTCGGTGACGATGGTAGACTCATCGGACTTCTCACACTCGACGATCTGGCGTGTGAGTCTCAGCGCAACCTTAAAGGCTCAGTGAATAGCCAGTTGGGTGCTGTGATCGCGGAGGTGTACGGTTCGATCTGCGCTGCCCGTTGTCAGCGGCGGCACAGCATTGATCCCCCCAGAGTTAGCTCGGCTGAGCTTCGGTGAGACTCAGCGAGACATCCGCCATGGCGTTCGTAGCCTTCACGTCGATTCCCGATGCGCAATGACGGTAGTACTGTTACCCACGGACCTTATTCGATCGCCGTGACGAGGATGAGTGCGCTTTCCTCCAAAGCCTCGAGACTGTGCGGGATGGCACGGTCTAATCCCACCATCTCTCCAGCTGAGATGATGCGCTGGTCCGAGCCGCCGATGAATCGAATGGAGCCGGATACCAGTTGGACGGTAATGGGGCCCTTTGTATGATGCTCATGCAGGTGAGCGCCCTTTTTAAGCACCATGAGTAGGATATTCAGGGCATCATCCTTCACGAGGCTTACTGCGTGACGATCCCCGGACTTCCATTCGGCACTGGTCTTGAGACGCGCAATTTCGTCAGCAAATTTGACCGTTATCATTCCGCCCGCAGTAGGACGAAGAGGTTGTCTATTGTGCTCACTCGTCATTTGGAACCCTCCCATTTAGCTCAACCGCGCTCGCGGCCATGATGCCGATCGGTTTATTTTGGTTTGCCCGTGGCAAGTCAGACACCGCCGTTCGCGCTGAGCTTCTGTACAATACCATCGCGTGCCACGCCGTAACAGGCAAAGTCGCGATGGCTGAAGACGAAATGGCTGGTGAGGCGTACCCCAATATTTTCAGGCGTTCATGGCACCGGGTGCAAGGAGTTGCGTATGGCCGAAGTTGAAACCCTCTCGCCGTGGTGGCGGCGTTCAGCGGTTGTTATGATCGTTGCGTGCTTCTGCGTACTCGGATGGCTCACAAAGCTGACTTATTCCGGCGCGCCGCCGATTCCCGAACGCGTTGTTGGCCCGGACGGGGCTGTACTGTTCACCGATCGCGATATCACGGCCGGCCAACAGGTCTTTCTCCGCTACGGCCTGATGGAGAACGGCACGCTCTGGGGACACGGCGCGTATTTCGGCCCCGACTTCTCGGCTGACTATCTGCACACGCTCGCGCTCGACGCTGAAGAGACCGTCGCAGAGCGCCACGGCTTCGTCATGCAGGCGGCGCTGCGGCCCAGCCAGCGATTGATCGTCAACGCGGAAGTCGTGCGTTTGCTCAAACAGAATCGCTACGACCCGGCCTCGAAGACTCTCACCTTCACGGAGGCCGAGGCCGCGTCCTTCCAGCGGCAGATCGGCCTGTGGACGAAATACTTCGAGGATCCTGAAAACAATGGCGGCCTTCCGCACAATTACATCGGGGACCCTGAGCAACTTCGCGAACTGACGTCATTCTTCGCATGGGCGGCGTGGGCTTCGGTCACGGATCGGCCCGGGCTCAATTACTCGTACACGAACAATTTTCCCTATGATCCCGCGGTCGGCAACCTGCCGACGAGCGGCGCCGTGCTATGGAGCGCACTCAGCTTGATCACGCTGCTCGGGGTGACGGCCTTGGTGCTGTTCGCATTCGGGCGATTCGACTTCCTTGGATGGCGCGGGCGGCGCGGGCATGTGCATCCGAAGATGCTCCCCGGCGTGGCGACGCCCAGCCAGCAGGCGACGATCAAGTACTTCACCGTCGTCGCGCTGCTGTTCCTCGCGCAGGCGCTTGTCGGTGGCGGCACAGCGCATTACCGCGCCAGCGCCGGCAGCTTTTACGGATTTGATCTCTCGGCGATTCTGCCGAGCCAGATCCTGCGCACGTGGCATCTGCAGCTCGCGATTTTCTGGATCGCCGCATCGTTCGTCGCGGGCGGACTATTCCTGGCGCCAGCGATTGGAGAAAATGAGCCACGCGCGCAGACCCCGTGGGTAAACGTGCTGTTTGTCGCGCTCGTGCTGGTCGTCGTTGGCAGCCTGCTTGGCGAATTCGCCGGAGTTCATCAGTGGATGGGGCGGCTGTGGAGCTGGTTCGGTGACCAGGGATGGGAATATCTGGACCTCGGGCGCGCGTGGCAGATGATGCTCGCGGCCGGTCTGGTGCTGTGGGTCGTGCTCCTGTACCGCGCGATCGCACCGCGGCTGCGCGGCCACGAATCGAGCGAACTCTCTGCGCTGTTCATGGCCGCCGCGGTCGCGATTCCGGTCTTTTACCTGCCCGCGTTCTTTTACAACACCGCGTCGAACTTCACTGTTGTCGACCTGTGGCGATTCTGGGTCATCCATCTCTGGGTAGAGAACTTTCTCGAGCTGTTCGTGACCTGCGCGGTCGCGATCATCTTCTACCAGCTGGGGATCGTCTCCAGCACAACGGCCTCACGCGTCGTCTATCTTGACGCGTTGCTCTACCTCGGCAGCGGGATCATCGGCACCGGACATCATTGGTACTTCACCGGCCAAGCGCAGCTCACGATGTCGCTCAGCGCCGTCTTCTCAGCGATGGAGGTCGTGCCGCTCACGCTGCTTACGCTCGACGCCTGGGATTTCGTCGCGCTGACGCGGGGCCGATGCGATATCTGCGGCAAGGATATTTCCGTGCCGCATCGATGGACGTTTTACTTCCTGATGGCGGTGGGAGTCTGGAATTTCGTCGGCGCTGGTGTGTTCGGCTTCCTCATCAATATGCCGATCGTGAGCTACTTCGAGATTGGGACGATGCTCACGCCCAATCATGCGCACGCGGCGTTCATGGGCGTATTCGGGATGCTTGCGATTGCGCTCATGGTCTTCGCATTCCGACAGGTGACGCCCGATGAGCGATGGCGTGATACGGAAAAATACATTCGCGTCTCGTTCTGGGGGCTGAACGTCGGGCTGGCGATGATGGTCGTGACGAATCTTTTCCCGGGCGGCGTTCTCCAGCTCTATGACGTGCTTCAAAACGGATACTGGCACGCGCGCAGCCCCGCGTTCGGACAGAGCCCGCTGATGCACGCGCTTGAATGGGCGCGGCTTCCCGGCGATCTAATCTTCATCATGGTCGGCGTCGTTCCACTCGTGATCGCCGCACTCAAGACTTTTTTCGGTCTTTACAGAACGCCGGATATAACACGGGAACAGGACATCGCGGGCCAAGCGGCATGAACGCCAACTCCCGTCAAACAGACGCACGTACCGCAATGGGCAGAGCAGCTTAATGGCCGTACCGTCGCCCAATGATTAAGGTTTTTCGGTCGACCCTGGCGGACTCCATCAACGACAACCAAGCGAGGGAGGCCGCCCGGTCATGACCGGTCGACCCACAACATTTGACAATTACTCCGAATCGAGACGAAAGTACCTGCAGGCCTATGTGCCCTTCGTCCGCTACGTGGAGCGCATTTACGAAGCGACGAAAAACGTGGTACACGGTCAGTTCCCCGAAGCGGAGGCAAGAGCGCACTCCGATTAGTCCTGGACGATAAAAGGACGACCCCATGACGACGCTCGAACGATCCGTTAATGGAACAGAACATCCGCTGGATGCCCCGTTGCTGACATTCGACATTTCGGCGGTCCTGACTCAATTGAAGCAAGAGGAGACCTGGCAGCGCGGAAGTCGTGACGTTTGCTCCAGCGCAACTGCTCACGCTCCAGCCGGGAATTGCTCATGGATTGGCGGCTGAAGCCAAATGCGCCCTTCTGCTAACGGTCGCGCGCGAGAAAGCTCACGCCGCGGAGTGAGGCCACGGCGCCTCCGTGCATGAAGCGATGAAGCATCCCCGAACGTTGCGTCGCCTGCGGACACTGGACTGGGAGGCCATGGCGGGAGTTTCCGCCGCCGTGGTCGCCTTGGTGTTGCACCTCCTTCATGTGGTCGACCAGTCGGTCTTGCTTACCATCACATTGGTGATCCTGGCACTCATCCTGATCCGTGATCTCCGCCGCGAGGGTCGCGAGGAGCACGCCCTGGAACTGGCGGAGCGTACGGACGCCGCAGTGCTGAAGCTGCAATCCGCGCTCACTCCTCCCGATACCATTCTCATTGGCCCATCGCGTCTGCGTGCCGAAAGCGAGCAGTTCGCACAACGCGCGCGCGGGGACATGACGTGGTTCAATGTTTGCCTTCTCATGTTTGTGCCACAGTCGCTGTTCGATGTGTTGCTGCGGCCGGCAGTCGAGAATCCACGTGTCACCGGGATCCAGTTCATTCTGGATGCGAGCGAGAAAGAGAGGTGGTTGACGGATATCTTGCCAAAGCTCCGCGCGTGTCGCGGGGCTGAGAAGGTCAGGGAGCCGCGTTGGTGCGAGCTGAAAGAAAGCGTCTCGTTCATCCTCGCCGAAATCGACCCCGAAGGTGCTGTTGAAGCACACTTGAGCTTTTGGGGTGAGCCGTTCATGTCGCGTTCGACGGGCCAGCAGATACCACGCTATATCTTCCACGTACAAGGGCATTCGGAACTCATCGGCCGACTCGTTGAGCTCGCACGGTATTATCGGAGCGGGGCATCGCTCGGCTGAATGGAACGGGGACGTAAGAGGGAGTCAACGACGTCTTCAACCGGAAACCGCCCGCATCATGCGCTTGGACCCGTCGCACGTTTCCTTGCAGACGACCACGGCTGCTTGGATGCGCTGCTCGGAGATGCCATCGCCAAGCCCGGTACGATTGATACTGCGGCGTATGCCGCGTTTCGCGCTGGCCTGCTCAAGCACACGTATGAGCCGGCTACTTCAGACGATGGCACACGCTTCCTGGTAGAGCGGCTATGGCCGGCCGCTAGGTGTGAACGAGACATCCCTGCACCCTCGACGCTTGGCCGAGGGATGTCGCGCCAGGCGATGGCCTGCGCCGCGCGCGCGGCACGACCGCGCCGGGTCTCAGAAGTCGCGGTGCGCGTACGCTCGAAGACCGAGCCAGAGCGGCGCCGCAATCCACAAACCGAGCGCACCGAGTGCGACAGCGATCCCTTCCACACTTCCGAAGAACTCCTGAAACACCGCACCCGTGTATCCCATCAGCGCCGCGACGTCGAGTTGAAGCAGGATCAAGAGGCGCGCCGCATCGAGCGGATTCAGAAGCGCGAGTCCGAGCAGCACGCGGTCGAGCCGGACCGCCGGGAAGGCAATGATCAGCATCAGCATCAGTCCGTCGTAAATCACAGCAAAAAAAAGCCAACCAACGAGCGCCACGCCAAGCGCCTTCACGCGATTCTCCGTCAGCACTGCGACCGCGAACGCGAGCGCCACGAACACGAACGTGAGCATCACGCCAGCCAGGAGTAACATCGCAAAGATTCCGCGCGCGGCGCCGCCCGAAGGGCTGTACCATAGAAACGGCACGCCGAGTCCAAGCACCAGGCACGCGGCCAACGAGAGCGAGAGTCCAAGGTATTGACCCGCAAACGCCGTTCGGCGTGCGATCGGCTGGCTCAGCAGGATCTCGGCGAACTCGCGCGTGCTGTAGAAGCTCAGTAGCCCTACCACGATGCTCACCAGCGGTGCGACGAACAATGTCAGTTCGAGCACGCTCACGACCGCTTGCGCGGGCTCTGCGCCGACCGCGAACGCGGCCCACTCGGCCGCCGCGAAAAACAGCGCATACGCAGCGATCCACCGGCTGCGGACGAGCTCGCGCACGCTGAAGCGCGCGACAGTCAGCACCTTGCGCAAGCCGAGCCGGTCTCCATCATTTTCGCGATCGCGTTCTCCAGGGTCCGCTCGCCCGAGCTCACGAGCGCCGCCGCCGGCGCGCCATCGAAGTACACGCGACCGTCGAGCAGGAAGGTCACGCGGTCCGCAAACGCCTCCACTTCGGCCATCACGTGCGAGGCCATGATTATCGTCCTGCCGTTCGACCTTTGCTCGAGGAGCCATTGCTTCTGCCTGCGAGCCGCAAGCGGGTCGAGTCCCACCATCGGTTCGTCCATCACGAGAATTTCCGGGTCGAAAACCGTGCCCACCAGGATGCTGATCTTCTGACGCGTACCGCCGGACAGATGACGAAGTGGACGGCTCATCACCGGTTTCAGATCGAAAAGATCGATCAGCCGATGGCTGTTGACCGCGCGCACGCCGCGCAGGTCGCTCAAAAAGTTGAGCAGCTCGTTCGCCGACAGTGCTTCGGGAAATCGCGGGCTCTGCGGAACATATCCGACCCTCTCGCGATAGCGCCAATCCCGCCCGACGATGGTGCCATCGATCGTGATCTCGCCCGAGTTTGGGCGAACCAGTCCCACGATGCATTTGAGAAGCGTGCTCTTGCCCGTGCCGTTGGGGCCTACAACCGACGTGATCTCGCCGGGCCGAAAGGCAACCGTGATCCCGTCAAAAGCGGTCAGCGCGCCAAAGCGCTTTTTGAGGTCGCGGATCTCGACCACGACGGCCTCCACATCAGCGGGCGGTTGTCGACGAGCACCGTGGGCGTGAGCACCGGAATCGCGGTTTCGGCCAGCTCGAGCATCCGGGCAAACGGACTTCGCAGCAGGATTACGGAAGCGGGGTAGTTCTCGATCAACACGGCCAACAGTGAAACCGGGTGGTAGGGAACGTCACCGATGCCGTCGCCGTTCAAGTCGTAGCCGCGGTAGCCGCTCCAATAGTTGCCGTCGAAGTTGTTTTCGGAGATGCTCAGCCTGTTAGTCGCCACGTCGAAGCTGTTCGCTTCAAAGCTGTTCGCGGCGAACGAATTGCCGATCGAATCGGCCATCACCCGCACCGCGATCCCGTTGTTGAGAAATTCGTTTTCCTCGATCCGGTTGCGGTTCGAGTCTTCGGCGTAGAGCCCCACCGAGTTGCGGATGAAGAGGTTGTGCGCGATTCGGCTTTCATCGAGATCCTTGAGCAGCGCGCCGTCGCACTCCGCGCCCCAGTTGTGCTCGATCAGATTGCCGCTTACGACCAGGCGCTTGGAGTACATCAGCACCTCGCCCGCGCTATTATCGCGCAGCGTGTTGCCACGGTAGTTGTTGTCAGCCGAGAACATGGTGTGCATCCCGTAGCGCAGATTGTGCTCGCTTAGGTTGTCGGCAATGGTGCTATCGTTCAGGAACTCGAAGTAGAGCCCGTCGCGATGGCCGCTCACGCGGTTGCCCTCGACCACGATCTTCCGGCAGTTCCACAGGTGAATCGCATTGCCGCTGAGCGCCTCCGAGACCGCGTCGCCGCGAACCTCATTGTCTCTGACTGTGCACTCGGACGAAGCAGCGAGGTAAATCGCAAAGAAGTCGTTGAGCAGGCGGTTTCGCTCGATCACGCAGCGGCGTGAGTTCTTTACCTTGATCCCGGCAGGATCACTAGCGAAGGCGCTGCCGGAATTCTGCACGACGAGCCCGCCGATTCGGACGTCGTCGCTGGTGACCGTGATGGTCTCGCCGACGCGGCCGCCGTCGATTACCGGCCATCCCTGCCCGACGATCTCCAGCGGCTTGTTCACCGTGATTCCGTGCTCGTGATAGATTCCTCCGCGGACGACGATCCGCGACCCGGCGGGCGCCTCACGCACCGCGACCGTGAGGCTCGAGAACGGGCACGAAGGGCAGACGTCGATTTCTGACGGCGGCGCCGCAGCGGTCATGCGCGGCGCTACGACGAGCAACAGTACCGCGGCGAGAGCGGCAGTGGTCCGTGCGCGAAGCGGCGGGCGCCGTAGGGAGGACGATCGGCGCAAGCTTGGCGGCGGAGTCCCAGGCCGATAACCCGTCATTCTCACCGGGCCACTCCCGGATGAGGGTGCCCCGGTGCGATTTCCGAGCCGATGGGTGCGATCGCCGGAGCGCCGCGGAAGCTGCCGTGCGCCCACTCCATCACAAGCGCAAGGAACCCGAGGACAGCCGCGAGCATGATCGCAGTCCCGCCGATCCCGGGATAGCTGACGATGCGGAAATTCATCATGCGGTACGCGCCGAGCAGGTGCGGTGTAAACGGCGCAATCCGTATTGCTGCATGCGGATCCAGCTCGTGCCCGTACATGTAGAGCCACGAGTAAAAGTCCGCTATCCCGACTAAACCCGCAATTGCGAGACCGATGACCCATCCGACCAGCGCCCACAACCGCGCGGCGCCGGCCACCGCGATTCCCACGATACAGAAAAACACAACCAGGGCCGGTATCATGCGGAATTCGGCAAAATCGCTCTCGACGATTTTGTGCATCCCGATGTAATGGTTGAGCTCGTTCACCAGGTCGACGCGGCCGCCGAGATGATCAAGGTAGATGATCATCGGCAGACCTTCGGGGTACTGCGGCGCCTCGAAGTCGTAGTGCCAAAGCGGCTTGGCGAACGAGATCAAAAGAAGCAGCGACGCCACCAGCATCATGGCGCGCGACAGTCTAAGTTTCATCGGTGTCTCTCGTTGCGCGGAACCGGCCGGAGGCTGGCTTGCCGATCACCATCACGTCCGGCCGGCGCTGCTCTGGTTGCGCGGTTATTTCCCTCCGCCATGCCATAACAGCGCCACCTTCGCACCGGGCGCCGACACCCGCACGTAACCCTGCATCTCCTGGTGCAGCGCGGAGCAAAAGTCTGTGCAATAGAAAGGATAGACGCCGGTCCTGGTCGGCATCCATTTGAGCGACCGTGTCTCGCCCGGCATGATCACCAGGCCGGAGTTCCCAGCCCCCATCACCGCGAAGCCGTGCGGCACATCCCAGTCCTGTTCGAGGTTGGTCACGTGGAAGTACACAGTATCGCCGACAAAAATGCCCTCGATATTGTCGGGATTGAAGTGGCTGCGAATCGCGGTCATGTAAACGTGGACCACGTTTCCTGAGCGCACAACCTTGGCCGCATCCTCGGATTTAATCGCGTACGGGTTCTTGTCCTTATCCAAGTCGTAGTACTTGACGTTGTTCGGCATCAGCATGCTGGCCGGGATCGCCTGCGCATAGTGCGGCTCGCTGATAGTAGGGAAGTCGAGCAACATGCGCATCTTGTCGCCCGAGATGTCGATCAGCTGGGCAGATTGGCCCATCTCGGGACCCGTCGGCAGGTAGCGATCCTTCGTCATCTTGTTGATCGCGACGACGTACTTGCCCCACGGCTTAGCGGAATCGCCGCCGGGGATCATCAGATGGCCAATCGCGTAATAGGTCGGGATTCGATCCTCGATCTCCCAGGTGCCGAGCTTCCACTTGATGATCTCGGAACTAATGAAGCACGAGGTGTAGACGTTGCCTTTGCCGTCGAACTCGTTGTGCAGCGGCCCGAGGCATGCAGTTGGGACCTCGCCTGCCAGCACCGCCTCGTACTTGAGCACCGGGATGCCGTAGCTCGCGGTCTCGAACTGCATTTTCTGGATGGCGTCGAGCATCTTGTGGAACGAGTGGATCGGTATCGTCGACGAGAGCTTGCCGCCCGCAACTATATATTCACCGGTGGGATCCACGTCGATTCCATGCGGCGATTTGGGCGTCGGCAGGTAGTATATCATGTCTGGACAGGTCTGCGGCGTGAGGACGGCTACGCTGGTCAACTCCTCGGACTTGGCGGTGTCCGTCACGGGGTCGAGATAGTTGTGGAGATAATGCGCCGCCATCTGTTTGCCGTTGCCCTCGGTGAGGCACTGCTCGGCGCGCTTCCAGTTCACCGCCGCGACAAAGTCCTTGTCATTCTGCGATGCGTTGACCTCGAGCAGCGTGTGCGCCTCTTCGGTGTTGTAACTGGAGAAGAAGCACCAGCCGTCTGAAGGACCCTTCCCGCAGTGCGCCAGATCATAGTCAAATCCCGGAACTAGGATCTGGAACGCGATATTCATCGTGCCAGACTTCGGGTCGACCTTGATAAAGCTCAGGCTGCCCTTGAAATTGCCCTTGTAGTCGGCAATCGAAATGTCTTTCTGCGGGATCGGAACACTAAACCGAGTGCCCGAGACTATGTAATTAGTATTCTCGGTAGTAAACGGCGACGAATGGCCCCCAGCGCTGTTCGGGATCTCGAGTATTTCCTCGGTCCGGAAGCGCCGAAGATCGATTCGCGCCACGCGCGGCGTGTTGTTGCCGTTGATGAAAAGCCAGCGGCCGTCCGGCACCCCGTTGGTCTGCGACAGCTCCGGATGATGCGAGTCGTCCCACGGCACGAACCCCCACGAAGTCATCAGCATGGCCTTGGTCTCCTCGGAGTAGCCATAACCATCTTCGGGGTTTTGCGAAAACACCGGAATGACCTGGATCAGGCGGCCCGACGGGATCCCGTAGATTTCGATCTGACCGTTGTATCCGCCGGAGAAGAAACCGTAAAACTCGTCATACTTCCCAGGCGGCACGTACACGAGTGAGGCCGCATCGCCCGCCATCGCGCTTGGTTCGGCTGGCGCGTGCGCAGGCCGACTCTCGCAGCCCGAGAGCATCACGCCCACGGCAATCGCGAACCCGACAATTATTGAAGAGAAAATCCTTCCGCTGCATTTGGCATTCATAGATCCGCTCCTTCGCAGCTGGCAAGCGCGTTCGTCGCGCCGCTCGCTTACTGGGCTCTCTACTCCGCGACTTCGACCGTGCCGATCATCCCGGTGCCCGCATGCGGTACGCAGACGTAGTTGTAATGCCCGGCAACAGTGAAGGTATGCCGGTATACCGCGCCGGGAGCCATCGACCCGGAGTCGAACGGCTGCGCGCCCTTTGGGATCGGAGGGCCGATTGTGACCCAATGAATAGTCTTGCCCGTGTTCCGCCACTCGACTGTGTCGCCAACCTTGATCGTGACCGTTTCAGGTACGAATTTGCTCGGCTTGTCCGTCATCGTGACGACCACAGTTGAACCGCTCGCGGCGGCGCTCCGCGACTGCACGTTCGCGAAAAGGATTAGCGCGAGGAGGCTCGCACAGACTGCCGCCGCGATCCGGTTTCTCCACCAACCGCCTTTTGTCATTTCCTTTCCCTGTTGTCGTTCTCTGTCTGAGAGCAATATTCTCGGCTCTGATGGGGCTTGCTCATGGTTGGGGGGAGTAGCATGCGCCGTCCCATTGCGGCGCGCGCCGACTGCCGACAATTCCGGATCTTCCGGTCCGCGTATCCGCCTGTCAGCTGATCGCAAGCAACGTGCGTGCCCCAGAAAATCCAAACAAAGATCAGGAAATGCCGTGAAAGAGCGCTTCTGGTTTTGCAGTCGGTGACTTCAATGGCTCCAAAGGAGCCACTGGATCGCGAAGTTGTACCCTTTTTGCCGCATTCTATTTGGCGAGCGCTGCACTGACCAACATGCGAAGAATCGCAACACGGTCCTCTCGAGCTCCCCCCCTTCCATAAGCCAAGCCACGATTCCCACTACCCTTCCAACTAATGCATTTTCATTCCGGCCCACTGATGTACTTTCTCTCCTCCGTTGACACGATTACCTCGCCGACTTCTGGGCACGGAGGATCGGAAACCAGTTGGCTCACCTTCGCGACACTGCAACGCACAGGAGGCCTTGTAAACTGCCGGATTCGGGATTTCACCTACTCGACTTGCACCGAACCGTGGGGGCAACGCTCGAATGCGGCTTGGCCTGGTTTCCGATCGTTGATTCCAGCGACAGCTAAACCTTCCTCCGCATCCGCGAGACACACGGTGGCTTCCTCGATTTCGTGTGAAAGATCTCGCTCATTTTTGCACTAGCCCTTGAATTCAAGGGTTTCGCACTCAAGCTCCGACGCGGGCGAGACCATAAGGTCCTGCAGGATCTGATCAACACATGGTTGCTCTTTGACTGCTTGTGCCATGATCCTTGCAGCCGCGAACCGGTGGGTCCTCAAGAGTGAAAATCCTTGAAGGCCTCGGGCCGGCTGCCCTTCAAAGTTGCCGAGCGAGCAGTTCGTTAGCCAGAGGTCTCCCCGAGATCGGTGATCGAATGATCGGAAATGCTATTTGAAGCAGTCTGCAGGCACTGGTCCCCTGCCACCGCCGCCAACCTTCACCGCCAACAATACCCGTTCAGTTAGATTCTTCCTGGCCATCGAGAAAATCGCCGAACAAACTGCGCTGCTTCGGATTCGCGGTCTTGACGCGCGAGCGCGAGCTCGGGGTCATTCCGAACTCCGTGCAAAACGCCCGCATTTCCTGCAGCGCGGTGTTGAGAATCGCGAGATACGGCGACTGCATTGGGTAGCCGTTGGGCGATTTCACGATAAGGCCGTACTTCTGGAGCTGGCGTGAAGCTTCCGCCGCGCGGGCGTACGCGTCGCAGTATCCGGCTAACGCTGCGCGATCAAGCTGGGTCATCAAGCCGTTCGCAAACAGCAGCTTGCTAACGCGGCGCCACTCGCGGCGCGCCTCCTTGTTCAGGAATGAAGGACACGAAGGAATCGCGGGCTCCGGGTCCGGCTCCCTGTTGTTCAGGCGCCGCTTGCCGGGATTCCCCAGGAGCTCCTTCAGATTAGTCGGCGTTGGCGGCGGTCCCGGTGTTTTCATCCGCAGCACCCTCCTCTACTACTTCGGCCTTTTGACCGGTGAGTTTCTCCCAGCGCGAGATCGCTACGTCGACGAAGCGGGGTTCGAGCTCGATCGCATAGCAGCGGCGCCCCAACTGCTCGGCGGCGATCAGCTGCGATCCACTGCCGCTGAACGGCTCGTAACAAAGGTCGCTCGGCTGGGTATGCAGCAGCATTGGAATCGCGAACAGACGATTCGGCTTCGAGGTGGGATGCTCGTTGGTTTCAATTTCGGCGCTCGGGACCTCCCAGACCGTGGACGGATACCCGCCCTCCTGCTTGCGTTCGACTTCGGGCTTCTGGCCTTTGATCCAGCCGAAGAGGCATGGCTCGTGCGCCCACATATAGACCGAGTAGGTCAGGACGGGTCGGCTCTTGAACCAGATGATCTGCTGATGATGGAACGCGCCGACTTCGTTCCAGACGCCCTCGAGCATCGCCTGCCTGGTGGAAGCGTGCCAGCAATACCATGCTGCGCTCGGCGCGATCGCGCATTCGATCGCGACTTTGTAAAAGGCGAGATAGAACGATCGCCCGCTATCGCCGCCGGCGTCCTCGTTCTCGAACGCGGTTCGGCCGGCTTCGTGGTAGACCTTCGACCAGTCCTTATCGCGGTTGGCTTTGGCCCGGTTCGCCCTGGTGGCGGGATGCGAGCCGCCAGCGTACCCGATCGCATAAGGCGGGTCAGTCGCAAATAAAATCGCACGCTCATTTCCCATCAAGCGTGAAACGTATTCCGGGCGGGTAGAATCGCCGCACAAGAGCCGATGCTTACCCAGTTGCCAGATTTGGCCCAAACGCGCCACAGGGCTAGCCGGTGGCGCGGGAATCGCGTCCTGTTGAGCCTCCCTTGCAATGCCGGCCGTCCCGTCGAGCAACTCGCGCAATTCGGCGCTATCGGTCTGCACGAACCCGGCTAGATCCTTGAGCGCGAGCTTGTCGGTCTCGGCCATGGCTGCCAGAGGATCGAGTGTCGCAAGCAGCTTGTTGGCTTCTGTTTCATCGACGTCGAGCACCAGCACCGGCACCATTTGGTCGGGCGTGGTTTCAGCGCGCAGGTGACCGTCGATCAGCATCAGACGACCGTCTGGCAACTGGCGTGCGAGGAGCGCTTCTGCGTATCCCACTTCATCGAGCACGCCGCGCAGCGCCGCGGCCTGCCGCGCCGGATGCCGCCGCCAGTTTTTCGGATTGGGAACCAGCTCGCATGCGGCAACCCGTCGCAGTTCCACGATTCGATCGCGAATGGTTTTGCTTGTGATTTCCATCATCCCACTCCCCTCCCCCCGTAACCTGCGGCCACACGCGTTTGGGCAGCACGCGGTCAACGCTCGCCGACTCCCAGAGATTTTGCCCCCTATCCATTTGGTGTGCCCGTCGCGGTTTGAAGGCCTTCCTCCGCCACGGTAGGCGAGCCGTGGCATTCGCCCATTTGTTCCCTTCGCGCTTAATTCACGACCCTCTATTCGCGAGTCGAGGTTTCCTCTGGACCGTATTTGCAGACATCCGACGGAAGCCCCGAGCAGCCCTTGTGATGACACACATGCTCGCAACCTCCCTCGCGGCAGCTGAATCGACCTCCTTGGTTCGGTTCGGCCGTCGCGATTGTAGCCACTGGCCCGAACTTATCGGCTTTGCGTATCCATCCCATGAATGCTCGCCGGTAGTCTGCGTACTCTTTCCCCGTCGCGAGACAGTGGTCATGGAAAGCCGCGAATTCTGCCTCGGCATCGCAACCAGCCCCGGCGGCAAACGACCTCAACTCCGCATCGAGCGCGAAATCTTTAGGCCAAGGTCCGAGTTTTCTGTTGTTACTGTTGTTGGGACTTTTGCGCTCTCGCGCCGGGGTGTGCGCGCGCGCCCCCCTCTCTCGTTCGGTCACGTGTAAAGGAGTAGGTAAAGGATCAGGATTTGGAGAAGAAGAAGGAGCTGGATCAGGATCAGGGGCATTGCGCTCGGCAGTGCTAATTGAATGCTCGCCGTTTGCTCGCGGCATCCCTGCAAAATTGCTCGTCGCGGCGTCCTCCGTAGTCTCGCCATATTTGCCCTTCCAGCGGGCTGCCGCCGCTTTGCGCGCGTGCTCGCGCCGGTCGTCAGCATACGCGAGATACGGCTGGTGCTCTTTCCAGTCGTGTACTCTTGATTTGCTGGGACCGCCGTCGAGAAGCTTCAACTCTCGAAGGGCGCGCGCAAACAGTCCAGAATCTCCAACCCACCGGGCCAGTTCCTCGATATCCTCATCGTCGAGGCCCCTGAGATCGCCAGTTGATGGTCGATTATTCGCGGTCCACCCGAGCAAACGTATCCAGCACCGAAAGGCGCCATCTCCAGTCCGTTTGACCAGTTTGTTGACCTTTGGGTGATCGCAGCATCTTGCGTCCAGGCGGAGATCAGTGCTCATTTTTCCCCCGCTGATTTATGATTCGAGTGTCGCAGCCGTAACGGAGCCGACGTGGATCAGCTAACAGCGAATAGCCCCTACCTTCTGGGGCTGCTTCGATAAGCGCCCGGTCCGCGAGCTCCTGTAAGGCGGACTCGACCTCAGCGGCCGACCTCTCGGTCATCTGCGAAAGCACTTTGTAGAGGTCGACGACCGGAACGGTAACGTCGCATTTTGAATTCGTGAAGTCAGCGAGCGCGAGAAGCACGAGCCTCGGCAGCAGATCCAACCCTCGCCGCTCCCACGCCCAAACGATCGCTGCCGCGCTCATAGCATCAGCTCCTCGGCAATCCTGTTTCATGTGCTGCCGTTGTCAGCGGCAGGTAATACAGCCCCAGCGCATCCGCGCCCGGAGCTGAGATTAAGTACAGCGCTACGAGCTGAAGCTCGGGACCCAGTCGGCAGATCTGTTTGCCGGTGGCACCTATCCAAAAGCCCGACCTCAATTGCGCGAACTGTCTCATTTGAGCTGCTCCGGAGGCCGAGTCTCGTCAGCCTGCTCGTTAGCCCCTGAAGTGACCTCAGCGAGCATTTTTTCGAACGCCACCTTCGGCACGAGAAGTCTCCGGCCGATCTTGATGATTGGAATTTCTCCGCGATGAGCAGCGGCGAAAGCCGAGTTGCGGCCGATTCCGAGCGCTCGCGCAGCCTCATCGATCGTCAATGTCAAACGCTCTGCCACCACATGGTTTCTGGTGCCTTGCATTCAGGCTCCAATTTAGGCATATTTGCTTTGTCCGTGCCAGACGCAGACTTTGCGCGGACAAGCGAGACGGTTGATGGCTCGATCTTTGATGACCGCGAAATGGTGGCGATTCTCGGAATACGAGCTATTTCAGGACGCTCGTAGATTCACCTACGTCAGGCCCAAGCCCGGCGCACGACTCGAGGAATACGATCCCTGGAGAGCGTGGGAGAAGGCGCGGCCGCTTCACCAAGATCGCCCAACGCCTTACCAAGAACTGCTGAATCTGGTCTACGAAATCGGGTGGACTGATCCGCGTTCCAGACCGCCCCACGACCAGGCCGCTATCAGCGAAATTGCCACGCGTCATAGCGAAAGAATTTTGGGTTGGTGCCGCAAATTCGGGCTGTTAGGTGTTCTGCCGCACCAGGCATTCTTCATAGCGCTGACGCCGCGCCAAAAGCGCGACAGAGAGGCGGCTGAGTTTTGGCGAAGGATAATTCATCGCACCTTCGGCGAACCTACCCCTGCCCCGCAGCAACTCGTCACGCAGGTGCTGTATTCCCGAACCGGTGCGCCTCCACGGTACTGGGACACTGCCGAAACGCTGGTTAACGATGATGCCTTTCCCCCTGGCGTATTGATGAAAACTGCAACCGGAACTTTCGCATCGGCTTCCCTGGAATTTGTTGCCGACTTTTTTCCCGAGCTTCCGCAAGCAAAAGATTCGGAAGGGCGGCTAGTCTTAGAATGCCCATTTCCATTGTCCGACGAGTTCTGGCGCGCTTATGCAGAACCTGTGAGTACGTTCTTGTGGGAAGCGGTCAGCCTCAATCGCGCCGTCGCTGCGATGCGCATCAAGAGATACAGACCCGGAAGCAACAAGCAGTTGGAAGTGTATACGGGCCTCGATCCGCTCATCGGACTTCTTACGCCGGTAAGGGCGGTGCCGTACCTGCAGGAGGGTCGCGGACTTAGACAGGGCTGGTCGTCATCTTCCCTTCTTGGAGCTCTCGCCATGATGGCCCTGTCTGACCTCCCTGAGGGCAAGGCACGCGAATGCGCAGAATGCCACAAGCCGTTTGTCTCGAGTGGCCGGCCGCAGTCCCTTTACTGTTCCAAGAAGTGCCGATGGCGAGCTCAAAAACGTGCGCAGCGCGGAGGCTAGTCAATTAGATGAAAGGCTATATCAAGAAGCGCGGCAAGGACTCGTGGACGCTCATTTTCGACCTCGGGCCCGACCCGAAGACCGGCCGCCGGCGGCAGCGCTGGGAAACGATTCCGGATTGCGGCAAGCGCGAGGCGCAGCGCATCCTCAATTCACGGTTGACAAATGTCGAAGAAGGAAACTACGTCGCACCGAGCGATATCCTCGTCGAGGAATTTCTCTCTCGCTGGCTCGAAGCTTGGGCCAAACAGCACACCTCACCGAGGACCTTTGAACGTTATGAGGAGATTGTTAAAAAACATCTATCGCCTGCTCTCGGAAAAGTGGAACTCGTGAAGCTGTCCGCTCTGGAGATTCAAGCCTACTACTCGAAAGCGCGGCAAACTGGCAGGCGCAAGGGAGGCAGCCTTTCGCCGCGCACCGTCCTGCATCATCACCGCATACTACGCCAAGCGCTCTCTCGTGCGGTCAAATGGGACCTCCTGACCCGCAATCCCACCGATAAGGTCGAGCCGCCAAAGGCGCCACGGCTCGAGATGCGCGCGCTCAATGAGAAACAGTCTCTTGCCTTGCTTGCGCTGGTCGAGGGCAATCGCACTCTTGCGCTCCCGGTCACACTCGCCCTCACAACCGGGCTGCGGCGGGGCGAGATCCTGGGACTGAAATGGAGCGACATCAACCTCGAGACGGCGACCATGTCAATTTGCCGCACGCTTGATGAATCGAAGGCCGGCCTTGAATTCAGAGAACCAAAAACCGAGCGGTCTCGCCGGGCCGTCGCGTTACCGGCGGTTGCGGTCCAGGCACTCCGAAAGCACCGCGCTGAGCAGGCGCGTCTGAGACTCAAGCTCGGCGCTCGGTACAACGCTGGCGACCTTGTCTGCTGCCGCATCGACGGTCGCCCGCTTCATCCGCGAACGGTGACTCACCAATTCATCGATGTGATCTGCGACCCAAAGTCGAAGTTGCCGCGCATGCGATTCCACGATCTGCGGCATACGCATGCGACTATTCTGCTCGCGCGCGGCGTACATCCGAAAATTGTTTCAGAGCGGCTCGGCCACTCGACCGTAGGCATCACGCTCGACACCTACTCTCACGTTTTGCCGGGGATGCAGGAGAAAGCCGCTGCAGAGATCGACGCGGCGCTCGCGCTTCCCGGATAGTGCTTGTCGGTCGGAGCGATTGTGCGCCGTCAAACGAACGGCAGATTTGCGGGCGCGTAAATATCTGTTCTGTTGCTGTTCGACTGGCAACTGCTCTCGTTTGCTGAAATCGAAAACGCTGCTGCCGTTGAATGCGAAGCTCGCCCGATTGCCTCATCTTTTCCATAACTGGTTTTATTCCGGATCAGCAAATGAATCGGGATGCGCCCGCAGCCAATCGGTCCTTCGCCGCTTGCTCCTTTGGTCGCATGTAAGCGCTCAGGTATAATACCGCAGGAAATATTGTTGGAGGCTGTGACAGCAGACCGCAAAGCTAAACGATCAGACCCCTTGGCAGAGATCGCGGCGCTCCTACGGCCGTATGATCCTTTGAACCTGCTGGCGGCGGTAGCTGGGCTTCAGCTCCTGCCCGAGAACGCGAGCCAGACACTCAGACTTGAGGCGCTTGGCCACGTCGCTGCGTCGCTCAAGTTTGAGCCAAACAAGCCGTCCATCACCGAATCTAAGTTAAGGACGATATTGAACGCCAGCGGGTTCAGTGCCTCGATTCTTCCGCTTGAAGATCCGATTCAGACTCCGTTCACTGAAGCCGTCAGCTTCATCAGCGGCTCGTTTCTGGTCCTTCCCGGTCTCGACAAGGAGATCACCTTCGTATTGCGGAGCCTGCTCAAATCGCTCTTCCTTCATAAAGTTCCCCTGCCAAGAGAGTTCCTCGACTTCGCCCGTTCCACTTGCGCCGCTGTTCTTACGCTGAGTGACACTATCGCCAAGCGGGTTGGCTTGCGCCGCGGCACGGCAGCGCGGTCGATTCATCGCGGTCCCGTCACAATACCGGACCGTCAGGAAATGGTTCGGCTCGCGCAGGCTGCGGTCTTTCGCGACGACGAATTGGACGTTCTGTTCGCTCGATTTGGAGGAAGCGCGACAGATTTGAACGAGCTCACGATCGAACTTGGTTCCCTAGAAGCTTCCTCCTACGATCCGGAACGGGCGCCTCTCATTTCGCGACCGATAGTGGCGCACGGCGGCCTGAGAATTGTAGCGGCACCCTCTGAATTGGCCTCAGCGCTTGTGAACCGCATTGTTGTCGCCGCTCTTCAGCAGGGTATTGGAACTCAGCTCGCCGAACGCTATCGCGACGCCGTTTGGCATGGCGTACGCGAATCACTTCGCCTGACGCACAATCGGCGAATTCCATCTACGATTCTCGGAGCTTCGCCCATGGCGCTCTCGAAATGGGATCTCTTTAGCTTGGATTCGGACAAGGCGATTTGCGCCCTTTTCATCTCTGATTCTCTAGACGGACTCGACGGGACAGGTCCCGACACGCGATGGCCCGGGGCCTCGTTATCGGGACTAGGTGAGCTCCTAGGCGATCTGGAGCGTCGTCTCCGCGAGCCAGACCCCAGCCCCTCAGAGGTTCTTTTTCTGATAGTCCTTCAACACCTCGGAACGGGCACGCACTTCGCTGTGCCTTTCCCACGCGTCTCGAAGGATTCCGGCCTGCTCATACTTACTGCGAGCGAGCTGCAGACGGTCACGGAGTGCGAGATCGGTGATCCCTTAGCCCTCTGGAAATTCGCACGAGCAGCGCAGCGTGCGCATGAAAGCAGGGACATCATGACGATGAGCATGCTCGATGACTATAACATTTATCGGCACTGCCACCATTCTTATTACACGTCTGACGACCGGATCGATCTTCTGGCCACTATACCCGATGAGGGCGGCAGGCTCAGGCAGGAATTGGCTGAGAGCCAGGACTCGCATTCTGTGCCTTCGGAAGACGGACGGCACGTCACCGAGGTACGAACGGTTTACGATACTGCGACGATCCCGATTTACATCCCTCGCACAGGTTTTGGGCATGGGATCAGATTTCTCGTTGAAGGGCTTCCATCACCTGTCTGGATCGTGTCCTCGTCCGGTGCGCCTAATGACGATGCCGCGCCGATCGACGTAACGATTCAGGTTGGCGAGGCTATCGCTTACTGGCTATGGCAGTTCACGCCGTCCATTCGACGGCCTTTGCAGCCCCTGGCAAACCACCGCCGACCGATATCAATCCGCCTAAATTGGTTGGGGAAGCCTGGAGACTGGAGAGCGACCCTGCTGCGAGAACTGACCGCAGTAGCGCCTTCCTTCTGTCAGTCAACGGCCGACCCTGAAGAAGGCACCTTGACGCTTTCTTTCTCCCCATCCCTCGAGATCGCTCTGATGGGCCAAGATAATTCTGGCGAGCGCGAGCTTTTGCGTCGGGTGCTCGTCGGGTTGCGCATGTTGCTAACCGACGCTGACCGCGCTCTGTGGACGGAATCGGAGATTTACGAGGCAATCGAAAAGCATGCGCCATTGGGGTTGAAAAAGAAGATCTTCACTCTCAATGTGGCCAACAATCCTGAATTGTGTCCCTTGGATTCACCATCCTTCCGGCCTGTTCAAGAAGCTGACGAGCATGAACTGCTGGATGAAGTCGGTGCTCACCTGCGAGGCAGCGGTTGGAAAGGACAAATCACAGGCACACATCGGACCGAGGTTCTGAATTCCGCAGTTGAGTACTGCTTTCAGAGAATGGTCCAGCAAGTGAAAGAGCTTTCAGCGGATGGACTGCTGGAGTTCCTGGTCGCGCATCACGAGGCCACGACCCTGGCAGAGGCTCGGCATCGGCTGACCATCCCAACTCGACTTGCTTGCTTTAAGGGCGAGCAAGCTATTCTCACGGAAATCTCGAAGCAGCAACAGTCCTTGAACAAGGCGGCGGTCGCAGGGCGATTTCTAATCGAGTACGTCACATCTTCCCCGCCAAGCGGGAGAAAGCAAATCAGTCTTGCAGTATACGATCGACTACAATCTTTGGCTGCGGCAATCTTCGATTTCGGATTTGCGAGCGATCTCGTCCACTGGGGTTTAGCAGACGCCAAAATCTCCGTGCTCGGGTCTGGCCGTCTCGGCTACGTATCAGAGGAATTCCAGCGCGCCAGAGATGCCTTTCTTCCCGCTTTGTCCTCTTATGAAGTCGTCCAGGCGACTGAGAACTTTGTGCGGTATTGGGAGGAACCGGGTAGGAGGAGACCCCATGAGTCCGCGGACCCGCTCCAGCGCCGAATCGAAGCCGCTTCCAAGGACGAATTCGGGGCGCCGCTTTCCGACCTCGTATCCGTAATGGCGGCATCGACAGTCATCAGATTACGCGCTGACCAGCCTTTTGTCTGCTTGTCCGAAGATGATCTGACGTCCGAACTGGCCGCAGGGCTTCAGTGGGACGGTGCGCGAGCGCGCCAATGCATTCGAATCTTAGCATTGGAGCCACGAGCCGATTTCCTCAACCCGCCGCTCCCATTTTCGCAGCACGACGTCTTCCCTTGGATCTTCAATCGGGGCCTGTCCTATCTTCGGCGACCTTTCCTGACTCGAGACGAAGCCGGCGTGCGGCAGGTGATCTACGGAATACGCCACATGGAAATTGCGAGCAGGACATTGCTTGCCATCGTCTTCGGTGGGCGCTTGAGAGCACGAACCCCCATCATGCAGAAACTCATGGGCACGATTGCGGACCGCGCGGGGGACGCTTTCAACAACCGTGTAGCTGACTTGCTTGAGGAACAAAGCAAGCTTGTTGTCAAACGGAAGCTGAAAAAGGTTGGAAAACTGAAACTACCAGGTGATGTCGACGTGTTAGTCGCGTCGCCTGCGCAGCGCGTCCTGACACTTATCGAGTGCAAGGACCTAGCGGTTTGTCGCACGCCTCGCGAATTCAAGAACCAAATCAACGATCTTTTCAACCAAGAAGATGGATTTCTCAAGAGACACCGTGAACGCGAGATGTGGATAACAAACCACTTGACTCATGTCCTTCAATTCCTGAACTTCACCGGCAGCGGAAAGTGGCGCGTGAGGTCGTTAATCGTGCTATCCGAACCACTGATCGCCTCGTATCTGCGACGCGGTCCGGTTCCAATCGTAACGTTCGAGGATCTGAGAAGCCTAAAATGGTCTTAGCTCATCTTGTTAGTTAACCCGCTAGTCGAAGCTCTGCCGAATCATAGGAAGTTCTTCCATCTCGGAACCGGCGTCGACCCGTGCCCGGCAAAGGCCGCTGAGTTCCGGCGCACGCGCGGGAAACCAAAGACGCTATTTCACGGCGCGGCTGGTTAAGCTCGATCAAGCGACCACTCCACCGCGTCTGCCGTCACGACTGCCAGATATGGTGACTTTAGTTCAAGGACTGTGGCGATGTTCCGCGTGGCGGTCGCACCACCGGGTCGGATGAGGTATTCGCCACGGGTCGGAATCTTATCTTGGCACCACGGACCTTTGTTCGGGGACAACCACTCCACAGCGGGTAGCTGGAATGGTTCCACGGGGTAAATGATCCGCTGGACGACGAACGCGGACGCCAATTTCTTGCCGGGACGAAACGGATAGATAACTCTGACTCCCTGCGGCATCAGTCGCAACGCCGAATCCACGTCGCCGACGAATTGGTAGGTTTTGCAGTCAACCGATTTATTCAGGGTTCCCGCACGGGCCGGATCGACGGCTCCCCGGCCTTCCGAGCAGAACACATACACGGCAGTCCGCTCGGCTGAAAATAACTCGCGGTGCCAATTGGTGAGCATTGGGCGATACCGGAAGGACCAGAGCGTCCATCCATTCGCGTCGATTTCAGCACGCTTCCGCTCAATGATTTCTTTCGGCGTCTCCTCGCCATGCGGCCCGAATGGATGCCAAAACGCAATGTCAAAGTTTGCGTAGCTCACGCCTTTTCCCTGCTTGGCACACTACCATCATTTGCACCGACGCCGACCAGCTCCCCGCTCCCACCGCCTCATTGAGGATCTGACGGAATTATTGCTAACAACTTTGCTAACGAATTGTTGTCCCACGCGGTCCCAGCCCGTTCTTTCCAGTCCTCACGGTCGCCAAAAACCCTTGAATTGATTGACTAGATGGGATGGCACGGGACCTGCTGGGATCGCAGTCATGGAATTTCAAGACCGGTGCCTTCAACCACTCGGCCACCCCTCCAAGCTTTGTTTATTAAGCACTTACGGCGATTCGCGCAATCTGTGGGTCGGCCTGAGTGCCCACTTACTGCCCACAATTTTTGATTTCGGTTGAGAGGACCGCGAAAACCACCATCCTCGCGTATTGAAACCGGACCTTCGCGAGCCGTGCGGGTATGAGCTGTACTAGCTCGACATCGAGATAGCTCATATGCCCCTGTTGACAAAGGCAGTGTAAGCGCCCCCTCCATTGATTCAATCCTGCCGTCGCAATCTATAGGACTACGTCGATCTTGGGCTCTGTTTACTGTGTCCTTGACCAGCGCGATGACCTTCAATCGCCGCTGCCGCGGACAGCTCCTGGTCTCAGCGCGATGCGGTGGGATCCAGCAGCACCTCCGGAACGTCAACCACCCGCGCGCGCAACCATTCGCCGAGGCTCTTGGCCTGGGGATCGGAGCGCACCGACGAGGCTACGCCCTCACCGAGCAGACCGACGATCACGAAGTTGAGTGCGCGCAAGTTGGGGAGCTCGTAGCGGCGCACCTCGAGTGGCGCCGTCTCGGGGAGAAGTTGCTTGAGGCGCTCGATGCTCAGGAACTCGGCGAGCCACGCGTAGGCGAGATCGCTGCGCGCCCACAGACCGACGTTCGCGTTGCCGCCTTTGTCGCCCGAGCGCGCCCCGGCCACGCGCCCAAGCGGCGCGCGTCGCGTCAAGCCGGTCGGCGGCGCGGACAGAACGGTCGGCGGCACCTTGACGGGCGAGCGTGTCACCACCTCGAGCGGCTTGATCGGGACGCTGCGCCCGTCGGGCAGCACAGCAACGTGATTCACGGCATCCGCCGGCACGAGCGTCGGCCAGTAGACACCGTATGCGCTCGCGTCGCCGGGCGGATCCATTGAGTAGAAGCCGGGGTAACTGGCCAGTGCTAACTCCGTGATCGCAGCGGAGAACGCGCGTCCGACCTTGTTCGCGTCGGCGTCCTTGACGGTGACGGTGAAGGTGGCGCTCGCCTGCTCGTTGGTCTCGGGGTCCGGATGCTGGGTGGGCGCCAGATGGAAGTGGAGTACGCTGAAGCGCTCGGCACCGCCGAGGCGGCGCACTATCGCTTGCTTGAGCACCGCGGCCTTCTCGTCCACGTCGAGACCGGCGAGCACGAGCGTCATCGCGTTGCGGTAGCCGCCTGTGTAGTTGATGCATACCTTGAGCGCGCCCGGCGCAGGCTCGCCGCGCACGCCCGACACGCGGACACGCTCGGCGCCAGCCTGGTCGAGCCGGATGCTATCGAAGCGCGCTATCGCGTCCGGATTCGCGTAGGACGGCTCGCCGAGTTCGTAGAGGAGTTGGGCGGTCACGGTACCGATTGACACGAGACCGCCTGTACCGGGGTGCTTGGTGACGACGAAGGATCCGTTTTCCTCCATCTCTGCGATCGGGAAGCCGGGGTGGTCCAGATCGGGCACCTCGCTAAAGAAGGCGTAGTTGCCGCCGGTCGCCTGCGCGCCGCACTCCAGGATGTGCCCGGCGACCACGGCGCTTGCAAGCCGGTCCCAGTCGTCGCGCGCCCATTGGAAATGCCAAGCTGCCGGACCCACGACGAGCGACGCGTCCGTCACGCGCGGACACACGACTACGTCGGCTCCCGCCTTAAGGCACTCGACAATGCCCCATGCGCCGAGGTAGGCGTTCGCACTCACCGGCCGCACCGGCATCGCCTCGAAGGGGCGACCGTCGTCGAGATGCGCCAGGGTGTGTCCTGCGCGTCGCAACTCATCAAGGCGCGGGATGAGATCGTCGCCCTCCACGTGGGCGATGCGCGCCTTCACGCCGAGGCGTTTCGCCAACTCGCGGATTTTATCGGCGAGACCGCGCGGGTTGAGGCCGCCGGCGTTGACGACCACCCGCACGCCACGATCGACGCAGCCGCCAAGTATCTCCTCCATCTGGCGGATAAACGTCACCGCGTAGCCGGCGCTCGGATCCTTTTGGCGGGCCTTCCAGAGGATCAGCATCGTGAGCTCGGCGAGGTAGTCGCCGGTGAGCACGTCGATGGGGCCACCCTCGAGCATCTCGCGCGCCGCGGAGAGGCGATCGCCGTAGAAGCCGGAGATGTTCCCGATCCGCAGCGGCCGGTGCGCGCTCATCGTTTCCTCCAGACCGGCGCGCGCTTTTCGAGGAAGGCACGCGGTCCTTCCTGCGCATCTTCGCTCTTGTAGACCGGCTCAAAAATGCGCTCGGCCTCATCGAAAGACTCGCTGCGCAGGCGCTCGGCGGCGGCGTACACCATGCGCTTGCCCGCCCGCACAGATAGCGGCGCGTTCTGCGCGATGCGCATCGCGAGCGCGCGCGCCTCCTCCTGCAGGTGTTCGAGCGGTACAACGCGGTTCACCAGGCCGATCTCGCATGCGCGATGCGCATCGATCGGCTCGGCGGTGAGCAAGAGCTCGAGCGCCACGCGCGGCGGAATCATCCACGGGAGCGGCGCAGCCCACGGCGCGCCGCGACTCCATTTCGCCTCGGTGATCGCGAACTTCGCCGTCTCAGCGGCGATGCAGAGGTCGCACATCTGCGCCAGGGCGAAGCCGCCCGCGTAGGCCAAGCCGTTCACGGCGGCGATGACTGGCTTGTCCGTCATGAGATTGCGGCCGAGCTGCGGGACGAAATCCAGCGGCGGGACTTGAAGCCCGGTCACCGACATCTCCTTGAGGTCGGCGCCCGCGCAGAAGACCTTGTCACCGGTTGCGGTGAGAATCGCGACCAGCGCGTCGTCGTCATCGACGAATTGGCGGAATGCCGCCCACAGGCCTTCGCGCACCGCGCGGTTCAGCGCATTGCGTGCCTCCGGGCGATCGATCGTGATCGTGCTGATGCGGTCGCGGATCTCATATCGGACCGGCTGGTCAGGCATTGCAGGTCTCCTCCTCGATCATTAGGTAGTGTCCTAGTTTGAAATTCATGTCGTCCGTGCCGATCCAGAGACCGTCGCCGCGCCGTGCGCGACGAGGCGTCTCTAGAAGGTGGGTAAGGGAATGAAGCGCTTCAGTTTCCCCGCACCCTGGCGCTCGATCCTATCAACCCGACGCACGATCACTTCCGGTGCGGACAGGCCAAGGCCGGTCAGACGTTGAGCGAGGGTGGATCGCAGGGCGTCGATATTGACCGTGGCGCGAGCAACGATGGCGATCTCGGCCCCGCGCTCCGTCTGCCGGACCTGATATTCGACAATCGCCGGTTCTCTGCCGAGCGGAGAGCCGAAGTTCAGTGGGTGAACCCTGATCCCGCTTGCGTAGCGGAACACGTCGTCCGCTCGGCCGTGCACGTCGGCTACCTTGAGATAGGCCGAGCCGCAGCGGCAGGGGCCGTCGGCTATTTGGAACTCGTCGGTAATCTCGTAGCGGATAAGCGGCATGATTCGATTGTAAAGGTTCGTGAGGAGGATTTTGGCCGACCGATCCCCGCTGGGGACCGGATTTCCGTGCTCATCAATCGGCTCGATGATGTTCAGATCCTCCCCGATGTGGAAACCCGGGCCAACCGGGCAACAAAACGCGCCGCCGTTGGATTCGCTCGCCGCCCACCCGTTCGCAACCGGAATGTTCCAGGTCGCTTCAACCATCGCTCGAACCTCCGGCAGCAGCGGCTCGGAAGTGCTCCAGACCAGCGCGGGGGTGATGTGCAGATGCCCGCTTCGCGCTTCCTCGCACAGAGCCGGCAGCATGCTGGGGTAGGTGTGCAGAAGCGACGGCTGTGCGCGATTCAGGATCGTAACGATTTCGGCGAGCGGCAGGCTGACGGGAGCCCGCACGCTGGGCTGATCCGGATTCGAGAACGTTTGTCCGAGAGCGCTGGTCGCGTGGCTCGCCACGTACGCCGACACGGTTGCGAATGGTGCCGCCTGCCGTCCAAGGCTCAGTAAAATATCGTAGAGTCCCCGCATCAAACCGAGGGCCGACGCCGCCCAGCCGTGCCAGTCGTAGACAAATACGCCGCGCTCTCCACTCGAGCCGCCCGACGCGATCACATGCAAATCGTCAAGGAAGTAGGCATCGGCCGTAAGTCCTGCGAGATGGGTTTCGGCGGCTCGGAAAGTACAGCGGGGATCGGTGACGATTGCGTCCCAGTGTTCCATCAGGTCGCCCTTCGTCATCGGCGGAATATCGCGCAGGGCGGCTGGCGTCAGGCGATCGGCAGCCAGCCGTCGGAGGCGTTCGCGGTGCCACGGAGAAGAGCGCGCTGCATGGCTCACGAGATCCCGCAGCGCGCGTGTCTGTTCGGCGTCGATCTCCGCTCTGGACCAATGGAGGCGCGCAAGGAACTCGGGCATGAGGTTGGTCAGATACGAGCGGTGTCGCTGGCGCGTCTTTTCGTAAGATCCGGCTCCATTCGAGGTCATGCGTGCTCCGTCGTCGACCACCACCGTCTTGTAGCACCTTCAGGGAAAATCAAAAGATACATATTGCTCATCGCCGCCCTCATTTCAAATTAGGGCACTACCGATCATTACTGGGCGGTTGGGGGGGTCGGCTTCGATTACGGCGAGGATTGCGCCCGCTGCCACCTGTATCCCGACGGTCGCGCGGATCTCGGTCACTCTTCCCGCGTGGGGCGCCCGGATCGTGGTCTCCGTCTTCATCGCCTCAAGCACGAGCAGCAGGTCGCCCTTGGCGACGATTGCACCGACGGTGACGTAAATCTGTTTGACCACGCCCGGCATGGGCGCGACGAGCGAGCCGGCTGCCAGCTCAAGCTCGGGCTCGGCGAAACGTGGGAGTTCGCGCAGATCGCTCGCGCCTAGGGTGCTGTCGACGAAGACCCGCTCACCGACGGCATGCACCGCATAGCGATGGCGTACATCGCCGACTTCGAGATCGACCTCGGCTTCGCCACAGGCGTGTACGCGAAGGCGTTCGAGCGCGGTGCCGTTCACCAGAGCGCGCAGACCCTCGCGCCCGAAGCGATAGCGCACGTCGAGCCGGCCCGAGGTTCCCTCGAAGGCCTGCTGCTGGTCTTGTGAAGGGACGTTGCGCCATCCGGACGGGATCGAGACCAGCGCGCCGCCGCGCGCGCGGCGCGCGGCTTGCAACGCAAGCGTCGCAGCAAGCGCGTGGAGGCGCTCGCCCGCCTCGTCGCAGAGCGGCGCGCCAAGGGTCTCAGGGGGGTGTCGCTGGAGGAAATGCGTGTCGGCTGCGCCCGCCAGAAACTCGGGGTGGCGCAGGATGCGCACGAGGAGATCGCGAATCGTATGCGGGCCATGAAGGTGCGCGCGCGCGAGCGTGCTGGCCAGCCTGGCCGCCGCCTCCGCGCGCGTCGGCGCCCACGCGATCACCTTGGCGAGCATCGGGTCGTAGTGGACGCTCACCTCCGAGCCGTCCTCGACGCCCGAGTCGAGGCGGAGTCCCAATGCCGGCGCGAAGGCGAAGCGGTGGAACACGCCCGTCGATGGCGCGAAGCCGCGCTGCGGGTCCTCGGCATAGAGACGCGCCTCGATAGCGTGGCCGCGAAGCGGCGGCACTTCTTCCTGCGCCGGAAGCGCACCGCCACGCGCCACTTCGATCTGGAGCCGCACGAGGTCGAGCCCGGTCACGCACTCGGTCACGGGATGCTCGACCTGGAGGCGCGTGTTTACTTCCAGGAAAAAGAACTCTCCGGCGGGCGTGAGCAGGAATTCGACGGTTCCGGCGTTGCGGTAGCCAATCGCTTCGCCCGCGGCGACGGCGGCGGCACGGATCGTCTGGCTCAACGCAGGGGTCAACGCGGGGCTCGGCGATTCCTCGATGATCTTCTGGTGCCGGCGCTGGATCGAGCATTCGCGCTCGTAAAGATGAATCACACGACCGTGTACGTCGCCAAAGATCTGCACCTCGATGTGGCGCGCGGCTTCGAGGTAGCGCTCGAGATAGACGGTATCGTCGCCGAACGCCGAGAGCGCCTCGCGGCGGGCCGAGGCTACGGCCTCTCTGAGCTCCGCCGCGCTATGCACCACGCGCATGCCTCTGCCGCCGCCGCCGGCCGAGGCCTTTACGACGACGGGCAGGCCGAGCTCGGCGGCCAGGAGCGTAAGCTCTGCCTCCGACGCGTCGTCGCGAAGCTCGAGGCTCGGGAGCTGCGGCACGCCTGCCCGCTGCATCAGCCGCTTCGCCCCGAGCTTCGAGCCCATCGCGGCGACCACCTCGGGTGGAGGTCCCACGTAGGTAAGCCCTGCGTCGCGGCATGCCGCGGCGAAGGCCTCGTTCTCCGACAGAAAGCCGTAGCCCGGGTGGATCGCATCGGCGCCGGTGCGGCGCGCCGCATTCACGATTGCGTCGATGCGCAGGTATGACTCGGCAGGCGACGCACCGCCGAGCGCGACCGCCTCGTCCGCCTCACGCACGAAGGGCGCGTCGCAATCAGGCTCCGAGAAGACGGCCACCGTCGCGATGCCCATCTCGCGCGCGGTGCGCTGGATGCGCCGCGCGATCTCTCCCCTATTGGCGATCAGCAACTTCCGCATCCCGCGCTCACATCCGGAAGACGCCGAATTCGCGCGCGCCGCGGATCTCGTTCGAGTGCACGACGGAGAGCGCTATCCCGAGCACGGTCCGGCTGTCGCGCGGGTCGATGATTCCGTCGTCGAAGAGCCGGCCGCTGGTGAAGGGGGCGAGCGACTCGCGCTCGATCTGATCCTCGACGACGCGCCGGCGCATCGCGTCAGCCTCCTCGTCGAAGGGTTTTTTTGCCGCAGCCGCCGCCTCGCGCGCCACGATCGAGAGCGTTCCGGCGAGCTGCTCGGGGCCCATCACGGCGGTCTTCGCATTGGGCCAGAGGAAGAGGAATCGTGGTTCGTAGGCACGGCCGGACATGCCGTAGTTGCCCGCGCCGTAGGAGCCACCGACCTGGAGCGTCAGGTGGGGCACGCTGCTGTTCGAGACCGCGTTCACCATCATCGAGCCGTGCTTGATGATGCCGCGCTGCTCGTAGTCCCGGCCGACCATGTAACCCGTGACGTTCTGCACGAACAGGAGCGGCAGATCGATCTTGTTGGCGAGCTGGATGAACTGGGCCGCCTTCTGCGATTCCTCCGAGAAGAGCACGCCCTGGTCGTTGGCGAGGATGCCGAGGTCGTAGCCGTGGATGCGCGCCCATCCCGTCACCAGGTTGGCGCCGTAGAGGGGCTTGAACTCGTCGAACTCCGAGGCGTCCACTACGCGCGAGATCACCTCGCGGATCGGGAACGGCACCTTCATATCGGCAGAAGGGATACCGAGCAGCTCGCCGGTGTCGTAGCGCGGCTCATGCGGCGCGGCACTGGGCCCGGGGCCGAGTTTCCGCCATGCCAGCCGGGCGACGATGCGCCGGCCAAGGCGGAGTGCGTCAGGCTCGTCGAGCGCCATGTAGTCGGCGAGGCCTGACAAGGTGGCGTGCATTTCGGCGCCGCCGAGCTCCTCGTCATTGGCGTCCTCGCCGGTCGCCATCTTCACCAGCGGCGGTCCGCCGAGGAAAACCTTGGCGCGATTGCGGACCATGACCACGTAGTCGGAGAGGCCGGGCAGGTAGGCGCCGCCGGCGGTAGAGTTGCCAAACACGAGCGCGATCGTCGGCACGCGACGCCCCGAAGAACGCGTCAAGTTGCGGAACATCGCGCCGCCGGGCACGAAGATCTCCGCCTGGCGCGGGAGGTCCGCGCCGCCCGACTCGACCAGGTAGAGGAGCGGGAGCCGGTTCTCGATCGAGATTTGATACGCGCGCAGCATCTTGGCGAGCGAGTACGGATTTATAGCGCCACCGCGCACGGTCGGGTCGTTGGCGAGGATCAGGCATTCCGTCCCGGAGACGACACCGATGCCGGTCACGAGCGATGCGCCGACCTCGTACTCGGTCTCGGCCGCCGCGTAGGGTGACAGCTCAAGGAACGGCGAGTCGGGGTCAACCAGCAACTCGATGCGCTCGCGCGGCAAAAGCTTCCCGCGCCGGTGATGGCGCTCGACGTAGCGCTCTCCGCCGCCGAGCAGCGCCTTGCGCTGCAACTCCGCGAGGCGATCGAGCTTCTCGATCATGGCCAGCCGATTGGCAATAAACGTCTCCGAGCGCGGGTCGATGCGGGTTGGCAAGATCGGCATTGGCTCAGCTGCGCGCGAATCTCCTGACTGAGAGATGCTCACTTAACAGAGAACCGATGGTCGCGGAAGAGTTGGAGTCGATGAACGCGATGCGGTGGCGAAGAACGCTGCGGGTGCTTGTTTCGGAGCGGGTCTCCGGCAAATGATACTCACATTCGAGCCCAGGAGGCCCTATGGCCCGCATCGCATCCGCTCCAAACCCCTACGAATTGACTGAAGATCAGCGCCACACGCTGGACCTCGCCGACGAGTACGCGCGCAAAGAGCTGGCGCCACTGGCGCGGCAGATGGACGACGACGAGTGCTGGCCGGAAGGACTCTTCCGTCGCCTCGGCGCGGCCGGCTACCTGGGCCTCACGATCCCGGAGTCGGAAGGCGGACCGGGACTCGACCTTTTTTCGTCGGCGCTGGTGGGTCAGGGCTTTGCGCGCTGGAACCAGGCGGTCGCGCTGTCGTGGCTTGCGCACGAGAATCTCTGCGTGAACAACATCCAGCGCAACGCGAGTCCGGAACAGAAGAAACGCTACTTGCCGGGTCTCGCCGACGGGACGCTGGTCGGCGCGCTCGGCCTGACCGAGCCGGGGGCCGGCTCGGACGCACTGGGCGGGATGCGCACGACGGCGCGACGCGACGGGGATCATTACGTGCTGAACGGCCGCAAGCTATTCATCACCAACGGCTCGATCGCCGATGTGCTGCTGGTGTACGCGAAGACTGCGCCGGAGCTTGGCCCCAAGGGCATCAGCGCGTTCATCGTCGAGAAGAGAGCGCCGGGCTTTTCGGTGGCGCAGAAGCTCATCAAGATGGGCTTTCGCGGCAGCCCGACGGCGGAGCTCCTCTTCGACGACTGCCGGGTTCCCGTCGCCAACCGCGTAGGTGAGGAAAATGCGGGAGTCGCGGTCGTCATGAGCGGGCTTGACCTCGAGCGCGCGGTGGGCGCGACCTTGTCGATCGGGCTCGCTGAACGCTGCCTGCAGCTTGCCCTCGACTATGCGCGGCAACGCCGGCAGTTCGGCCGTCCGATCGGCGAGTTCCAAATCATCCAGGCAAAGCTCGCGGACATGTACACCGCGATCGAGTCGATGACGCTGCTTGCCTACAAGGCGCTCGCGGCCGTGAACGTGCTGGAAATCGGCGGCGGCGGACGCGGCGATGTCCATAAGCTCACGGCAGCGTCCATTCTCTACTGCGCGGAAGCGACCTCGCGCGTGGCGGCCGACGCGGTGCAGATTCACGGCGGCAGCGGCTACATGTGGGAGATGGAGGTGAACCGCCTCTATCGTGCCTGCAAGCTGATGGAGATTGGCGCGGGCACCAGCGAGGTGCGGCGGATCATCATCGCCGAGGAGCTGCTGCGCTCAGGCGTCGCGGGGTGAGGTTGAAGCAGAGCCGGTTGCCGCGACCGGTTTATCCTGCCACAGCTTGATACCGCCGAGCAGGCCCTCGGTATTGCTAACTACCTTAACGTTGGGCGGCAGCTTGAAATTGATAGTCGCCGCATTGCCGCCACCGATGTAAAGCCTGCCGTAGTTGAAGGTCTCCGCCATCTCGTCAATCGCTTCGCGCAGGTGTTTGTTCCACTTCTTCTTGCCCTGCTTCAGGAACGCCCGGTTGCCGAGCTCGTCTTCGTAGGTCTTGCCGTTGCGAAACGGATGATGCCCGAGCTCGAGATGAATCCGGTGCCCGTCAACGAACAGCACCGATCCGAACCCGGTCCCCAGCGTGATCACCAGTTCGGCGCCGTGGCCGGTCACGCATCCCAGGCCCTGCACGTCGGCGTCATTGGCGATTCGTACCGGCCGCTTGAGTTTCTTCTTCAGCGCCGCCGCGAGCGGGAAGTTGTTCCATCCTTTGCCCAGATTCGGCGCGGTGTAAACGACGCCATTTTTGACCACGCCCGGAAATCCCACCGAGACCCGGTCGAACGCCCCGGCCATCGCGCCGAGTTCCGCGATAATAGCGACCAGCTTTTTCGGGGTCGCGTTACGCGGCGTCTTGATCTTTTGCCGCTCGGTTATCATTTTGCCTTTTTCGTCGAGCGCGGCGGCCTTGACTCCAGTTCCGCCAACGTCCACCGCAAGAGTAGTTATCGATTTGAGCGCCGGTGGCTTCGCGGACGCCGGCGGCTTCGCGATTGGTTTTGCTTCCGGAGTCTTCGCAGGTAGTTCTTCTTTCATTTTTCCACTCTTGACGCGCGCCAGGATCGAGGGCTGGCGACAATGCGGGCGTGAATCGCAGCTCGCGATTCGTTCGTTATATACCAAACCGCATTTACACGCATTCTTGTGGCGCGTGCTTGTCGCGACGTGGTAATTCAGGCCTCGCGGATCGGCCGGAGACGCGCGCTTTTGCAATCGCGAATAGCAAATTACTTCGGGCTGGAACTTGCAGGCACCACGTTTCGACGCGAGGTGCTGGCGGGCGTCACCACGTTCGTGACGATGTCGTACATAATCGCGGTCAATCCGGCCATTCTGAAAGCCGCGGGCATCCCCGAAGGACCTTCGATGGTCGCGACCGTGATGACCGCGGTGGTCGGAACGCTTGTGATGGGCCTGTACGCCAATCGTCCGTTCGCGATCTCGCCGTACATGGGCGAGAACGCGTTCGTCGCATACACGGTGGTGAAGGTGCTTGGCTACAGTTGGCAAACCGCGATGGCTGCGGTGTTCCTCGCGGGCGTGATGTTCGCGCTGTTGACCGTGGCGCGGGTACGGCAATGGATGGTCGAAGCGCTTCCGCCGGGCCTTTGCTACAGCTTCGGAGTGGGAATCGGACTGTTCCTCAGCTTCATCGGACTCAACGAATCGGGAATCGTCGCGATTGGCGTGGCAGGCGCACCGGTGAGAATCGGGAACCTCGCGGCGCCTTCGGCCGAGCTCGCGGTGCTCAGCTTCGTGCTGATCGCGATACTGATGGTCCGGCGCGTGCCGGGCGCAATCCTGCTCGGGATTTTGATCTCGGCTGCGATTGCATTTGTCGCGGGCGTCGCGAAGCCGCCGTCGGTGTGGGTCAGCATGCCGCCGAATCCCGCGCCCATCATGCTGCAACTCGATCTGCGAGGCGCGTTGAGCGTCGGATTTTTCGGCGTGCTGCTGACGATATTCGTGATGGCTTTGATCGACACGATGGGTTCGCTAATTGGAGTCTCCGCGCGCGCCGGATTTCTCGACGCCGACGGCACGTTGCCGCAGATCGAACGCCCGATGCTGGCCGACGCGATCGCCACGATGTTCGCGGGACTGGTGGGCACCACCACCTCGGGCGCGTACATCGAATCTGCGGCCGGCGTCCACGTCGGAGGACGCACTGGCTTGACTGCCGTGGTGGTCGCGGTTCTGTTCGCGATGTCGCTGTTCTTCGCGCCCCTGGTAGCTGCGATCCCGGCCGCCGCGTTCGCGCCGGCGCTGATCGTCGTAGGCGCGATGATGGTTGCGCCGGTCGTCAAAATAGACTTCGACGATTACACCGAACTGATTCCCGCCTTCACCGTGATTGCCCTGATGAGTTTCACCTACAACATCGGGATCGGAATCACGGCTGGACTGATTCTTTATCCACTGGTCAAGCTCGCCGCCGGACGCCGTAGCGACGTCCACGCCGGATTGTGGTTGCTATGCGGCCTGTCGATTCTGTTTTACGTCTTTTATCCTTACCAATAGCAAAGACGCCAATTGGCGCGCGTAGAGATGCGTAATTGGCAAATCGCACTATTTGACTTCATACGCAGTCACGCATAATTTCGTCTTGTTCGCGCCTGCGGGCGTCAACCAGGGGTGAGAATGCCCATTTTCACCAAGCAGTTCGCCAATGCCGAGGAGTATGAAGAATGGCTTCATAAGGCGGGGGAACGGATCAGCCTGCTGTCGATTACCAATGCGCCGGGGATATCCGGTTCGTCAACTCAACCGACCACCGGGCCGATCACGATCAAATATCAGACTGACGATCGCTCGCTTGCTCCCGCCGGGAGCAATGCGGCGATGATCGCGGAGATCGCGATCGTCGCCGCGTTATTCTTCGCCCTGTTCCTCTACGTGATTTCACTAATATAGCCGCCTCGACGAAGGCGCCGTCTGCGGCCCACCGCTAATCGGTGCGATCTCGTCCCGGCGCGGGACTCAGCGAACCGGCCACGCGCGCGATGTGGTCGGGCGTCAGGCGCAGCTTGCGAGTCTGCTCGTTGAAGAGTTGCGCGTACACGCCCGCGCGCTTGACGAGCTCCGAATGCGAACCGACCTCGACGATCTTGCCACAATCGAGCGCGACGATCACATCGGCATCGACCGCGCTGGCGAGCCGATGCGCAATCAGGAAGGACGTCCGCGCCTTCATCAGGCGGCGCACGGCGTCATGAATCAGGTTTTCGACTTCCGAATCGAGGCCGGAGGTGGCTTCATCGAGAATCAAAATCGGCGGGTCTTTCAGAAACACGCGCGCCAGCGCCAGGCGCTGACGCTGACCGGTCGAAGGCCGCACTCCCCCCTCGCCTATCATCGTGTCGAGCTTGTCGGGCATCGAATCGACGAAGTCGCGGATGTTGGCCTGCTCGAGCGCGCGCCAGACATTTGCGTCGGGCGAGCCGGGGCGTCCATATTGCACGTTCTCGCGGATCGACGCGCTGAACAGGATCGCGTCCTGCGGAACAATCCCGATTGAATCGCGCAGCGACTTGAGAGTAACGCTCGAAATGTCGGTGCCGTCGATCAAAATTCGGCCCGCGGCCAGTTCGTAGAAGCGCGGAATCAGGCTGGCGAGCGTGGTCTTGCCCGCTCCCGAGCGTCCAACCAACGCCACCGTGGTCCCGGCGGGGGCGGCCAGGTTCACGTCGTCGAGAATGAGGCGGATCGGTCCGCCGTCCAGCGGCTTGTAGCCAAAGCGCAGATGCTCGATCTCGACCAGCCCGCTCTTCACCTTGAGCGCCGGCGCACCGGGCCGGTCGTGCACCTCGGGCGTCTCGTCGAAGAACGCGAAAATCCGCTCGATAGCGGCCAGCGCGGTCGCCACGATGATCGACAATTCCGAGAACCGCTGCAGCGGCAGGTACAGCGCGCCCAAAAACGCGAAGAACGCGACCACCGTTCCGATCGTCATCTGACCGTGCATGATCATCAGCGCGCCCGCCCAGATCACGATCAACGGCGCGCCGCGCGAGATGAACTCGGTGAACATCTGATGCGTCGAGGAAAGCTTCACGCTCTCAATCGTCAGGTCGTAAAGCTCGGTTGTTCGCTGATGGAACCGGCGCGCCTCGTACGCCTCGCGCGCAAATGATTTCGTCGTCGAGATTCCGGCGACGCGCTCCTGCAGCTCGCCGGAAAATTCCTCGACCACTTCCTGCAGGTCGTGACTGGTCTCCTTGATTCTCGGCGAGAGAATCCTGATCACCGCGACGTAGAACGGAATGACTATCAGCGAGATCCACGCCAGCCGCACGTTGAGATAAAACAGCAGCCAAACCACGAAGCCCAGCGACACCGCGTCCATCCAGATGTTGATCATCGCCGAGCCGACGAAATTCTGCGCCATCGAGATGTCGGAAATGAAGCGCGAGACCACCGCACCCGAAGCCGTGCGATCGAAGAACGAATGCGACAGGCGCTGCATGTGCAGATACAGCGCGTAGCGCAGGTCGAAGATCAGCCGATGACCCGCCATGCTCGCCCAGTAGTTGCGGTAGTAAGTCGCAATCGCCTGAACAATGAACAGCGCGAACAGCGCCGCCGTCAAAGCTTCGAGCTTGGCGGCCGATCCCACGCCGAGATGCAGCGTCGCGGCAATCCCGCGGCACCACCGGTCCATCATCTGGTTCAAATGCTCAGGATGCGGCTGCGGAACCAGTAAAACGTCGAAGACATATTTGAAGGCGAGCGGAAACGCGAGCGGCAGCGTGAATTTCAGGATGCCCATGACGGAGCCGCCCGCCACCAGCCACAGATGCGGCCGAACGTAACCGAGAAAGCGCACCAGCGCAGTCGGCGGAACGATGCGGTCGAAGAGTCGCTCGAAAAAGCCGCGGCTACGTTGGTCGGGTTCGTCGGGAGCGTCTTCAGGCGCCCGCTTGGAACAGTCCGGCGTCTCCGGCGCGCCGGCTATCAATGCGGAACCACGATTTGGCATGCCGACAGTTTAGCAGCGCCGCACGACGCAGAAAATATGCGCCGCCGATGGGTAGTGCTTTAATTCCGTGTGAGTGGGCTAGTAGCCGTGGTTAGCAATCAATACGACAAAAGCTCTACTTCAGTTTCAGCGGTTCGATTAGGCTGGCGCTCGATTCCGGGGTCGGATCGCCATCATATTCCGGTAGCGTCCCGATCTCGCGGAGATTCAGCCAATTCGCCTTTTTGCCCACCCAGATGTGGTCTGCCGCGCGCGCGGGAACACCACCGTCGGCCAGCCCCGTAGGTATTGCTACGACTGGATTTCCGGCAAAGACAGAGGGCACTGGCGAACCGCAGGTTTTGCAGAAGGACCTGCGATACGCAGGAGGCTCGCGAAGGATCGGTGCGTCAAAGAATGAGATCAGTTCCTCGCCTCGGAGCCAGCGAAACTTCTCCGCACGCACGCGGAATTCCGCGGCGAACGGGGAGCCGGTCGCGCGTTGACATCGCGAACAATGGCAGATCTCAATATTGGTGGTCGGACCGTCGAACTCGAAGGCGACGCTTCCGCAGAAGCACTGGCCGGTCATCCTGATTCCCTCCTAACACGCGAAGATTCTCGGTAGTGCCCTAATTTGAAATCAGTCGGCAGCCAATTCCACTACATTGCCATCGGGATCGCGGACAAAAAGCGCGTTCACAGGCGTTTCCCCCCTGCGCCCGGTAATCGGCACGCCCGCTGCAACTAGCGCCGCTTCTGTCGCGGCAACGTCGCCGATCTTCAAGGCTATGTGGGTGAACCCGGCATGTTTCTCCGGCACGTCCATCAGGATGTTTGATGATTTCGGCGCCGACGCGTTTACGATCAGATTTATCTCCAGACCCGAGGGATGCGTCATGGCGGTAACTTGTTCGGGTCCAAGCGGACCCCAAGCGGGCCTAAAACCAAAAAGCTTGTAGAATTGCTGCGAGCGAGCGAGGTCATGCACCCGGATTCCGACATGCGCCAATCCTAAGACCGAACAATGTACAGGCATAGCGCCCCTCACTTGGAGGTTTGCTCCCCCAATTCCTCAAGCGCTCGAAGCCTACCAGAAATACCGGCCACCGCCGACACCGGTTCAACTCGTTACTTTTCCTGTGTATGTCGCGAGGTACGTTTCCAAAAGCGTTTTTTGCGCTCGCCCGCGATCGAGGCGGCAACACAAATTCAGAGCACTACCCGGCGATGGTTTGTACGGGTGTCTTACGCGGACGCCGAAATGCGATCGATCATAGCCGGGATGCGGCTGCGCGTGGCATGACCCGCCAGCCCTGCCGCCGCGATTCGTTCCATGTACTCGCGCACGGCCAGCCTGATGAACTTCGCCGTGGCGATGCGCCCCTTGTCCACCTGCGCCTTTTCGAGTCCGCCTCCGCAGATGATGATCATCGGCTCCAGCAGCTCGGGACTCCCAATCAATCCGAGCAGAGTGTGCTCAGTGTGGTCGAGATACCCCTCCATCGCGTTCACTTCGAGCGGGCGATGCTTCAGATGGTAGCGGAGTTGGCCGAGTCCGTAGGCGGTCTGGCGTCCCGCGTCCTGCATCGCGTAGCGCATGATCGCGCGATCGACTCTGGTCGGTGCGAAGGCCGCCACTTGCCGATATACCACCAGCAGGAAACCGGCGAGCGACAGGTTGATCGAAACCGAGCCCTGCGGAAACTGGTCCGCCCACAGCCATTCCTTGAGTCCCTGCTCCGCCGTGACGCTGGCGCGGCCGAGTCCCGCCCCGCCGTAGAGCGCGCGCTTGCGAAACACTTCGAACAGGCGCGACGCGTCGAACATCTGCGCGCACATCCAGCTCTTCAGTTCCAGGAAGTCCTGATTGATCAACGCGACCCACTTCGAGGGAAAGTCCATCGATACGATCTGGCATTCCTGCAAAAACGTGTAGAGCTGAGCACACGCCATCTCGAGCTCGGGCGCGATCGGATGAGCGTGCAGGTCGTTCCATGGTATGTCGGTCGCCGGGACCCATCGCCGCGCCTTGTCTTCTTCGTAAAGCTCGGCGACGTTGTCCGACCATACGTCGGACTTGCGATTGACGACGTAGCCCATGTCGGGCAGCTTGCCGACTTTCTCGCTGCCGCGCGACACCATCGACTGACTTTTGCGCACATCCTCGGGGATATTGGTGTAGCCGTAACTGCCGACGTCGAGATCCTGGTAGGTAAGTCCGCGCCGCGGGTCCGACGCGTGGCCGGTTATGCGTTCGGTCTTGGCCTCGTACCAATGCAGGCCCAGGTTTCCCTCCATCACCTTTTTCGCGGCGTCGAGGACCGTTTGGTCGACCGTGTAATCCTTGTCAGCGTAAAATGCCACTTGGTGCCGCCTGTCCTATCCTTGGAGCTTGATATCGTTAGACCTTGATTCCCGCGTTTTCGGCCGCGGCCCGGCCCATCTCGTACATCTTATAGAGCTTCGAACGTTCCTTGCGCTCCGGCATCCCGCACTTATCCAGACGCTCGAAATGCTCCTGCATCTGTTTGAGATTGAACTGAGTAGTAATTCGAACACCCTGCTCGATATTTTCCTTCTTGAGCCCGCCGCCGGCCAGGATGATGAACGACTCGGTGAGCTCGGTCGCCGCCGCGCCGGCGAACGAAATGTTCTCGGCTTCGTCCAGGTGCGCGTGCAGAACTTCGCGTTTCTCGGGAAAGTGCTCGAGCACGTACTTGAAATGCTGCATGCCGTAGCCGACGTGGCGCGCTTCATCCTGCATCACGAGGCGGAAAATCTTCTTGTCCACGTCGGTGGGCGACAGGTATTCGCTGAAGCGGAACATCGTAAGCACATTGCCCTCGGCTACCAGGTGCAGCGCAACCGACATCTCGCTGAACGAATCGGCGTCGCGCAGATGCTTGAGCGCCATCTCGTTGATCGGGCTGGCCTGCATCAAGCCCCAACCGGTCGTAAGCGCGCGCTTGCGAAAGACCTCCGCATGGCGCGCCTCGTCCATCGCCTGCGCCGCGATGAAGGAACGGACCTCGATAAAGTCCGGGTTGAGCCGCGGCAGCCACATCGCAGGCGTATCGGTCGCGATCATTTCCACTTCGGTGAGGAAGGTCATCAACTGCGAGAGCGCCTTGCCCGTCACCTCGGGCAGCTCAACCCCTTCGAGGCGGTCCCATGGAATGTCGGTGGTGGCGTTCCATTGGCGCGACACCGCTTCCTCGTAATAGCTCTCGGTGTTGAACGCCCACAGCTCGCTCTTGCGCGAGACCCATGGCTGCGCGTCGGGCACGCCTTCGGGGATCTCGGCTCCGCGCGGCGCGTAGGATCGATTGGCGCGAACCTTCTCGGGTATGTCGGTGTAGCCATAAGTCCCGAGGTTGAGGTCGCGGTAGGTCAGTCCGCGGCGCGGGTTGGCTTCTTCGGGGCTGATTTTCTCAGTCGCCGACTTCATCCACGACAGGTCCATCTCGCCGGTCCTGATCGTGTATAGCCACTTGTCGATGAAGTCCTTGTCCTCGGTGAAGTTCGTGGTCGAAAGGTATGCCATCGTCGCCGCGCCTCCGCGCGTGGTTCTAAGCTGAAAAGCTCACTTCGAGCTTGCTCGACAGATCGAAAAATTCCTGGATCGATTCCATGAACCGGTAGAGTTTGTCGTGACCGTCGGGATCGTCATAGACAATCTTCAGCCGCTCGCCGAAATGCGCCAGCGTGTTGATGTCGTGCGCGGAGTCGGCCTCGCCGTTGCGCCGGATGTTTTCGATCATCTCGCGCCACACCCGGGCGTCGCCCTCGATCTGAAAATCGACTTTCTTGAGATCGATCGCCGGCACCTCGCTGACGTTCTTCAGGTCGAACACTTCGAACTCGAGGACGAAGTTGCGCGCCTTGCCGTTGACTCCGACGCTGACGCCGAAGGTAGTGTCGATAAACCCCAGGCGGCGGAATTTTTCCTCGTTCGCGGCCATCTGCGCCTTGAGCGCCTCGAAATATTCGGTCGAAGGAAAGCTAATCGCCATAAATCGATGAACCCTGCCGGTCTCCAAATAAATTGTTCGATGCTGAATGAATCTAGGATTAATTGACCCACTAAGGCAAGCAAAAGCCTCACAATCCGCGCCACTCGGCCAGAAATTACCACCAAAAGAGGTTTGCTAGGCGTGGATTCGGGGGCGGCGATTGGACCACGGCGCGGCTTGCTCGATTTGGGCGGCCAGCCGCAGCAGCAGATCTTCGCGGGCCGTACGCAGCGACGAGCTGAACACCGACCGGGAGGCCCTCGGGCGTCATGTGCAGCGGGAGCGAGATGGCGGGATTGCCTGCCACGTTCCATGGAATCGTGAACGGGCTGATTTTGGCCATCCGCCGTCCTATGTCGGCTGGATGCTCGCCCGGTCCGAGTTTGAAGGTTCCTAGCGGCGGCGCGGGAGTGGCTAAAGTCGAAGTGACAAGGATATCGAATCCTCCGCTCCACCATCGCGCAGTCGTCCGCGAAAATTCGTTGACCCATTCACGTGCGAGGATCAATTCGACCGCCGACACCTGGCGGCCACGTTCGATGAGAAACCAGGTCCACGGATCGAAATCTTCGGCGACGACAGCGCGGCCAAGAATTCGTTCCGCGTCAACGGCGTGGCCGGCTTCGCCGGTGGCGATCAGGATGCCGACTGGGTCGCCGATGCGGTCGTCGTCGAGCGCGGCGGGATGATTTTGCTCCACCTTGTGGCCGATCGACTCCATCAGCTTCGCGCAGTTGCGCACTGCGGCCGCGCAATCGGCATCGATGCCCGAATGGAATGACGGCGCCCGATCCATGAAGCCGATTCGAAGCGGGCCGGGCGGGAGCGCTGCTTCGTCGCGAAAGGGACGCGCCGGCGCCGGCGCCGTGTAGGGATCGCCGGGCATGTAGCCACCGACAACGTCGAGCGCCGCCGCTGCGTCGCGAACGGATCGGACAAGCGCGCCTTCCTCGCCGAGTCCGTGCCAGATATCGGCGTGAAGCGGTCCGATCGAGGTCCGGCCGCGCGAAGGCTTGAGCCCGACAATTCCGCAGAATGACGCCGGAATGCGAATCGAGCCGCCCGCATCATTGCCGTGGGCAATCGGGACTATCCCGGACCCAACGGCCGCGCCTGCGCCGCCGCTCGATCCACCGACACCGCGTTCAAGATTCCAGGGATTGCGAGTAGGACCCCATGCGCGAGTTTCGGTCGCGATCGACGGACCCCATTCGGGCACCGTAGTCTGTCCGATCGCGATCAGGCCGGCGGCGCGAAATTTAGCGGCGACATTGGAAGTGGATCGCGCCGCGACCCGCGCGTCCTTGAACGGTTTCCATCCCCAGCTAAGCGGCTCGCCGGCCACCATCTCGGAAAGATCTTTCAGCAGGAAGGGTACGCCGTGAAAAATACCCGGTGGATGCTTTTGCCCCGCGGCGGCCTCGGCGCGCGCCTTGTCGAATCGCGGATAGATGACACAATTCAGCTGCGGGTTGATACGTTCGATCGCTGCGTCAACCAATTCGCGGGCCGTGGCCTTACCCGTCGCGACGAGATTGGCCTGCGCGGTCGCATCCATCCAGGCGAGTTCGGCGTGATTGAGAGGCGCGGTCATGGCGCTGAACCTACCGCGGCGCAGTCGTTTCGTCGATCACAGCGAGAAGCAACCCCTGCCCATCGCACCGGAGATAAAGAACCTGCGCTATCTCTCGCCTGTTCGTCACGCACTAACGTGCCGACGCTTGCTTGTTGGCGCCGCCGGTAGCCAGCTCGTCGTCGATGATCTCTTCGAACGCCGGAATCGGCTGCGCGCCCGTGAGCGGCCGGCCGTCAATAAAAAACGCCGGGGTTCCGTCCACACCGACTTTCGCGCCGGCGGCCTGGTCGCTTTTGATCTGGCTGTCGTATTTCGCCTTGTCAAAGCACGCGCCAAACTGGCCGGTATTGAGTCCGAGCTTCTTGGCCGTCGCCTTCAGATCGGCGGGCGCCAGCTTGCTCTGATCGGCGAACAGCGCGTCGCGGAATTGCCAGAACTTGTCCTGCTCGTTGGCGCATCGCGCGGCCTTCGCGGCGTCAAGCGCGTGTGAATGGAACGGCAGCGGGAAGTCCATGTGCACGAGGCGAATCTTGTCGCCATATTTCTCCCGCAACTGCTTGAGAGTGTCTTCGGTTCTTTTGCAGAACGGACACTGAAAGTCGGTGAACTCGACGATCGTGACGGGCGCATCCTTGGCGCCGAGCGCTGGATGGCCGCTGCTGTTCACCACGACGCGCTGGGGCTCGAGCAAAATTTTCACCGGCGCATTCTTGCGCAGGCGTTCGAGCAGCGCCTGGTGGTTGAGCATTTCCAGCACCTGCGGTTTGACCTTGTCGAACGGCGCGGTGCCTGGCCCCTTGTTCTTATCGTAAAACTTCTTCGCGTCGGCTTCGGTCGCGGCCGATTTGCCGGTGTATTCTTTCTTGAGGTAGTCATCTACGCTCAGCTTGTCGCGCTGGGCGGCCTGCCCGATCAGGTAGTCGTCGGTCATCGACTCGAGCGTCTGGCGCCTGAGATCGAAAGTCTTACCGGCGATGATTTCATTGACGCGCTTCTCGAGCGCCGTGCGCATCTGATCGAGCTGCGGCTTAACCTTTGCGTCGAGGTCCTTCTCGCTGATTTTGTGATCGCCGACCGTGGCGACTACCGCGTTGGGGTCGTCGGCCCATGCGGGATGCGTGGCAATGGCCGCGCACACGATTGCGACAGAGGCAATGGCGGGAACGATACGCCACGCGGACTCAAGGCGATTTCGCCCCGACTGATTCATGTTTAGCAGCATCGGATAATGTTCGAACTCCCTCGTTGAAGATAACCGTGGAATACTAGCATGCGAAGGGGGCGCTGTCGCCATGCTGAAAACGATGCATTTGCTCAGATCGCCGCGCCTCGGCTACCCTGCCATTTACTTTGAAACCGAATATCGCAGCGTCAATCGGAATGCTGGCCCTGGTCCTGCTGATCTTTCCCGCGCAGGCGCGAGCGGCAGGCAACGAAAACGAAAACCGACTCACGGTCTTTGTGGACTGTCATTGCTCCGATCCGGTCGGCGAAAGCTTTTGCTCCGACTTCAAGGGCAAAGTTCGCGATTCGGCCGCATATCGGCTCGTCGATCACACCGACGCCTACGGAATCGGAGTGCATCTCTGGTGCGTGGACTTGTTTGCGGGACTCCCCGGAGTCGATAGCAAGCTTTCCGGCACAATGTCCGCGGTATCGGTCGCGTTCACGATCTATTCCGACCGGCTGCCGGGCGAAGTGTACGAAGATTCCTCCGTGTTTCGAGTCGGCAAAAGCGCTGCCGACGAGATGTCGGATAGAATCATGGCCGCCATCGGTCAGCTTGCTACCGCCAACAAGGCGGTATTCGAGCACATCCGCGCCACTCCCAAGCCAGCGGCGATGCCGACCCAGCGCGTCATCGAGTAACGCTTCAAACGGCCTTGAGTTTCCAATACCTTTTTGATTCACGCGAGAGTGGCGGAACGGCAGACGCGCCGGACTTAGGATCCGGTGCCGCAAGGCGTGGGGGTTCAAGTCCCCCCTCTCGCATTGCGAATTCAGTCTGTGAGCGCGGGGCGCTCGCGAGATTGCAAGCGCCCCGTTGTATGCATCCTTACTGTTGCGGCACCAGTTCGACGCGACGGTTCTGTGCGCGCCCTTCGGCCGTATCGTTGGTCGCCACGAAATTGGTCTTGCCGTAGCCGTGCGGAATCAGCCGGTTCTCGGCGATTCCATCCTTGACCAGGTAATCGACGACGGCACTCGCGCGTCGGTCGGATAACCTCAGGTTGTAATCCTCGCCTCCGATCGCGTCGCAATATCCATTCACGTCAATGTCAACGGCGGGATTGGCCTTGAGAGTTGAGGCGGCCTCGTCCAGCACGGCGGCATCGCCGGGACGGATGTTCGATTTGTTGAAATCAAAATGCACGCCGCGAAGTACCAGCTTCTCCTTCACCGGCGGAGGAGGCGGCGGTGGCGGCGGTGGTGGTGGAGGCGGCGGCGGAGGTGGAGGAGGAGGCGGTTGAACGATCGGATCGCAATAGTAATGGCCCGCGACTCCACCCACCACTGCGCCGATTCCCGCGCCCGCAATCGCACCCCCGATAGTTCGGGTTCGCGTGCCGTGACCGCCCGAGTCGGAGTTGCCGATTGCAAAGCCGGCCCCCGTGCCAATCAGCGCGCCCGCGGCGGCGCCGTAAACAGTGCACCAACCCAGCTCGCGTTGCTGCGCGCATCCGCTCAAAAGCAGCGCGACGCCTGCCACCGCTGGCAAAAGAAACGACGATATACGCGATCGATTTTTCATGTCCCCTCCCACAGGCGATCTATGCCGTCGCTGAGCGGCATCCGCGCGAGCAGACACCTACGGTCCACGAACGGCGTCACCTTAGTTCAGAGACATGTCGGAACGATTAGTCGCGGATTAATAGAATGTGACGCGAAGGCGGGCTGGATCTCGATCAGGCAGTCAGACTCTGCGCTTCCCATAGCGCTCGGAAACGGCCGTCGCGCAGCGTGCTGAGCGACGACCAATTGCCCGACTCGACCACCTTCCCGCCTTCGACGACGTAAATCAGATCGGCCCATCGGATGGTCGACAGGCGATGTGCGATCAGTACGACCGTGAGTTCGCCGCGGCGGCTTTCGATCGCATCGAGCACACGTCTTTCGTTTTCGGAATCGAGGCTGTTGGTCGCCTCGTCCAGAAACAACATCGAAGGGCGGCGCAGGAATGCGCGCGCCAGCGCGAGCCGTTGGCGCTCTCCCTGCGACAGCAGAATCCCACGATCGCCGACGACAGAATCGAGCCCGTCGCTTAGTCCCGCGACGAAATCGAACGCGGACGCCTGTCGAAGCGCCGCGAGCATTTCGTCCTCGCTGGCGTCGGGGCGCGCCCATTTGAGGTTTGCCCGTATCGTGTCGTGAAAGAGAAACGTCTCGGGCGCCACGTAGCCGATTTGATCGCGCCATCCGCGCACGCCTTCGGGTCCGAGCGGCCGGCCGTCGAGTCTGAGCGTCCCCGAGTCGGGCGCGATCAGGCCCATCAGAATGTCCGCGATGGTACTCTTGCCGGCTCCCGACGGCCCCACCAGCGCGACGATTTTCCCCACCGGAATCACCAGGCTCAAATCTCTGACCGCGGGCGCGCGTCCCTCGCTGTAGGTAAACGATACGCCGTCAGCAGCAAGTTCGCGCATGAGCGAGAGCCGATCGTGCGGATGCATTGCGGGCTCGGCGGCAGCGGTGCATCGGGTTTCGATATCCAGCAGGTTGGCGAACGATGGCAGCGCGTTGACGAAGGCGCGGTAGTGGTACTGGCCGCTCATTATTCGCGGCATCACGCGCGCGAACAGCAGCAACAAGATCAGAATTGACACTGGCGGTACGGCCAGGATTTGAATCGACACGAACAGCACCGCGGCGAGGATCACGACCGAGCCGAGTTCGAACCAGGTCGCGGCGATCGCCTGCTGACGCGTGCCGTCCACGTTGGCGCGCGCAACATCGGCGCTCAGCCCGGAGAAAATCGAAAAATTACCCGCTTCCGCGCCATAGGTCTTGGCCGCTTTGAGGCTCTGTAGATGCTCGATGGTCGCGGCGTAGAGCGACTTGTTGGTTGCGGAGACCTCCTCGCCCTGGCTTTCGATCGCGCGTGTGCGACCGCGAAAAGCTAACGCCAGAAGCGCGCCGGAGATCAGCACCAATGCGGTCATCCCGGCCGACAGCGCAAACGCGATCGCGATGTAGAGCATTCCGATCACAACTTCTCCGGTGAATGCGAGGGCGAGATTCGTCGCGGTGCCGATTCGGTCGATTTCAGAGGTCAGCGCGTGAGTGAAATCCGAAGTCCGACTACGGCATACGAACAACCAGTTCGCATCCGCAATCGCGCGGTAGAGGCGACGGCGCAGATGATGCTCGACTTCCTGCTCAACCGCATAAGCCCAAACATTCCGTATCTGTCCCAACACCGCTCGCCCGCCAACCAGCATCACGAATACGCCAAGCAAAAGAATCAGCGACGGGCGCAGCCCGACCGCAACGAATGCATTCGAAACGATCGCCGCGTAGCGTCCCGTCTCGCCCTGTCCGGCGAGATTGAAGCCCGCCACCTGAAGGGTAGGAAGCAGCAGCGCGAAGCCGATCCCCTCGGTCAGCGAATACAGGACCATCACGCTTAGCACGCCGATCAAATGCCAGCGCGAAACCCGCACCAGCATCGCGAGATACGCCGCAAGCGCGCTCTTCATCGGCGGTTTTGCGGGGCTATCGGCCAACGGAGTCTGGCCCGCCAAGTGGAGCGTATCGATCGAGTTCGACATCTCCCATCACCACGATGCCGGTCGCGAGCGGCTTCAGTCTGGTTCGTCGCCCGCGAGCATCGCTACTATTTCGTGAGCGGTTTGAAAGTCAACGTGCAGGGATCTCATGCAGAGCGTCCACGCATCGGCGTTATCGCGCTTGGCGATAAGCGCGAGCAATTGCGACTTGAGCGGCTCCTGGACGCGCGCCAAAGCTTCCTTGGCCCGTGCGAGACCTTGAGCCCGCGTCTGCTGCTGCTTGGCAAACCGTTCCAACCCAAGTTTCGTTGGGCATGGCTGTGCCTCGTACCACTTGCCATCTTCCTGGCCGATCATTTCGTTCACCGTGGCGGTGCCGCCGTCCCGGGTTGCGAATTCCAGTCCCATCTGATGAGTCGGCCGCATTGGGTAGGTGGAGAACTTGGTCGGCATAGCCACATTTGCCGACAGCTTGGAAACCGTCACGTGATAGTCCTTGCTGATTGGAAGAGCGAATTGCTTCCTTATCCGGTCGTCAAGATAATCCTCGTTCCTGCCGATGCATTTCAGCGTGGACGGCGCGATCAGTTGCTTAATCGCCGCGGAATCTTTCAAGTACATGGCGTAGGCCATCTTGTGCGCCAATTCCTGCTGCTCCGGCGTAGCCTTCTCATCCTCCACCTGCTCGTCCGAGCGGGTCGGAGCCGCTTGTGGTACGCCAGCCGGCGCACTCATCGCCCGCGGCGATTCCTGCGGTGTGGCGGACTGCTGCGCAGAGGCAGGCGCGGCCAGCGCGGCGGCGGCAGCCAGCGCAAACAAGACAAATATCGTTCCCGAAGGCTTTAGCATCTCACTCCCTCATCGCAGAGTGCACGCGGGGTGCCTCTCGCCATTCAAGTCGTCGATCAATTTCATTTTCCACTTTTCCACTCTTTCACTGAATCGCGAAGAACCTGCAAGCGGCTCTTGAAAACGATGGCGAGATTAATCTTTGTCCGGAATCGACTTCAATTGCTCGAGCCATGCGGTCGCTTCGCTGTCCGAGGGCGCCCGATAGTCGCCGCGCGGCGAGAGCGATCCGCCCGAACCGACCTTGGGCGCGTTGGGGATACAACTGCGCTTGAACTGGCTCAACTGGAAGAACCGGTACAGAAACGTATGCAGATGTCCCTTGATCGCCGCGATGTCGTATTGATTGCGGCGATCGCGCGCAATGTCCGGCCACTCGCCCGCGTCCCGGTCGCGCCACGCATTGTAAGCGAGGAACGCGACCTTCGGCGGCGGGAATCCGAAGCGCAGCGTGTAGTAGAGGAAGAAATCGTGCAGCTCGTAGGGGCCAAGCGTCGCTTCGGTGTCGTGACTGGGACGTCCGTCCTCCGAGGTGCCGGGGATCAGCTCGGGGCTGATTGGAGTGGCGAGAATTTCGAGCAACGTCGCACTGGTTTCGCGGCCGAGGCTTTCAGTTTGCGCCAGCCATCGAATTACGTGCTGGATCAATGTTTTCGGCACGCTCGCATTGACGCTGTAATGAGACATGTGATCGCCGACGCCGTAGGTGCACCATCCCAGCGCGAGCTCGCTCAAGTCGCCGGTGCCGACCACCAGCCCGCCGCGCAGGTTCGCCAATCGAAAAAGATGGCTGGTGCGTTCGCCCGCCTGCACGTTCTCGAACGTGACGTCGTAAACTTCTTTGCCTTCGGCGTAGGGATGCCCGATGTCTTTGAGCATCTGCATGCAACTCGGCCGAATGTCTATTTCATCGGTCGAGACGCCGAGCGACTTCATCAGGCGGCGCGCCTGCTCGAGAGTTCGCGCGCTGGTGGCAAAGCCGGGCATCGTGACCGCAAGAATATTTTTGCGCGGTGAGCCGAGCCGGTCCATCGCACGCGCGCACACCAGCAGCGCGTGGGTAGAATCGACTCCGCCCGAGATTCCAATCACGACGCGCTCCAGGCCGGTCGCGCGCAGTCGCGTCGCCAGGCCTTGAACCTGGATGTCGAAGACTTCGGCGCATCGCTCGTCACGGGTTGCGGGATCCGAGGGCACGTAAGGGAACCGCTCGTAGTGCCGCTGCAGAAGCATCTTCCCGCGCCGCGGCAATTCCGTCGAAAATGAAATCCGCCGAAAGCGGCGCACCCGCTCGAGCTCGCGCTGAGCGGTGTCGCCGAACGTGTTTTGACGCATCCGTTCCTGCGACAGCCGTTCGAGATCGATTTCCGCCGAGACCACTTGCGGCCGATCCTGGAAGCGCTCGGACTCGGCCAGGATGTTGCCGTTCTCGGCGATCAATGCGTGGCCGTCCCAGGCGAGATCGGTCGTCGATTCACCCGCTCCGGCCGCGGCATATGCATACGCCGCAATGCATCGCGCGGATTGGCCGGTGACCAGCGAGCGCCGGTAGTCGGCCTTGCCGATCGTGATGTTCGACGCCGACAGGTTCAGCAGCACGGTCGCGCCGGCCAGCGCCGCGTATGACGACGGCGAAATCGGAACCCACAAATCCTCGCAAATCTCCGCGTGAATCGTGAGCAGCGGCTGCTCTTCGTGCTGGAAGATGAGGTTGTTGCCGAACGGAACCGCGGCAATCCCGGCCAGGTCGATTTCGCCGCGCGTCGCGGCATCGGCCGAGGTAAATTGCCGGGGTTCGTAAAACTCGCGGTAGTTCGGCAGATTCGTCTTCGGCACGACGCCGAGAATCCGCCCGCGATGAATCACGATCGCGCAGTTATACAGATGATGATCGATCTGGAGCGGCGCTCCGACCACGCTGACGATCGAAAGCTTGGCGGTCGCCTCGACCACCGCGGCGATTGCGTCGAGGCATGCGTCGAGCAGCGCGCGCTGCTGAAACAGATCGTCGCACGAATAGGCGGTCAGCCCCAATTCGGGAAACAGCGCGAGCACCGCCTTGCGCTCGGCGGCGTCGCGGACCAGCGCGACGGTATGTTCGGCGTTGTAAGCCGGATCCGCGACGCGAACCGAAGGCACTCCAACCGCGATTCTGACGAAATCGTGATTGTAGAGATTGAAAAAGTTTCCGTTCCTGCTCACGTCGTTTCCCTTGGGGGCCGCACGGCAGCCGGCGCTATATCCGCCACCCATGCCAACGCCCCTCTCTAGAAGACTGTGCCGATTGTGGGCGGCCGGTACAAGATTGCCCGATCCCGCCCGGAAGCGTCAGTCAAATACCGTGGCCGCGTGGCGGGAGATGGACCCCGGCTCCGGATCTAGCCTCTCTCTGACAGAGAGGTGTCACAGACACGCGGCCGCGCCGAGTCGTCGAGGCGCGGGTGAGGGTCCAAATTCCAGGTTCCTCTCGCGTCCCATTCCCATTCCCCTTTCCGTCATCTCGACCCCTTCGACTTCGCTCAGGGCAGGCTCCGCGCAGCGACCCAGGATCTTTTTCCGGCTCACTCCGAACTCAAATCGCCTGATTTGCACAACCGCGCCTCCGCTTGCCAATGTATGTGCCAGCCATATACAATAAATGCGGATGGGACGGGCGGAAAGATTGGCCGAGTGCGAAGGCTTCCAATGGGACGCTGCAAACGCCGGCAAGATCTGGGATCGGCATCGGGTTTCTCCGACTGAATGCGAGGAGGTTTTTTTCAATCATCCCCTTGTTGTCGGTGACGACGAGAAACATTCGGCGCGGGAGGGTCGGCTCTATGCGTTGGGGCAGACCGATGCGGCCAGGCTTCTGTTCTTGGCATTCACGATACGCGGCCGTCTTATCCGCATGATTTCGGCTCGCGATATGAGCCGCAAGGAACGCAAGGTTTATCAATCATCATGAAAAAAGCTGTACCGAAATTCAGAACCGAAGATGCCGAGTGCGAGTTTTGGGCGTCGCACGACTCGACCGACTACATCGACTGGCGCAAGGCCAGGCGCGCCACGCTGCCGAGCCTCAAGCCCTCGTCCCAGACCATCTCGATCCGTATGCCGAAGCCGATGCTGGATCGCCTGAAGCTCCTGGCGAACAAGCGCGACGTACCCTATCAATCGTTGCTGAAAATGTTCGTCGCTGAGCGCCTGAAGGCCGAATTCAAATCCTGACCGCGCCCCCGCGAAATCCCGCCCGCCTCCCGTCTCTGAGCGCGACGCTAGGGTAACGGTCTCGCGCGGTGAGATCGGTCTTCCGCAATTGCAACTATCGCGAATCAGGTATGAACCCCCGATCGTCTCTATTTGCCCAAATTTGATATAGTCTTAGTAAGAGCATCTCTCAGGCAATTTTGGGCCCAAACTTATGAGCAGTGAAGAGACCGACGCGAAAAACACCTTCTTAACGTACTTCCACTATGTAAGTTCGTTCAGCTTGCTGACTAGGGATCCGCATGCCTTACGCCGCGCGCAAGTCGCTATACCAGAGTTCATGCGCCTTGAGTCTGATGGCAAAGTAAGCATCGAGGCGTTGCGGCGCCCGCTCTATCGCGGTTGGTTGACGTTGCGTGCTATGAAGAATCTACCGATCGATAAAGAGCCGGAACTGGCCGTCGATGCTAACCTATGGCTCCCGGTTCAATCTTACTATGCCATACACGGAGTTGGTTTGGCGGCATTGGAAGCGCTACGCAGCGATCAACCCAGTACTCACTCTGGCTTCTTGCGGGAAGCGTCCGCTAGTTTGGCGAGGATCCTTCTTCCGCGTCCCCTTAGCATCACCTGCACAGGGGACATCTTTCCGGGCGGAGTGACTCCGGTCTCGTTTTCTGGAACGGGCGCAACTCGGGCAGATACAAAGGCCATCAACGCGCTGTCCGCGCCTACACAGTCTAACGCCGAAACGTTTGTTGCTAAGGCGATCGCCACCACTCGGCACCATGCATTCGAAGCCTCCTTTGACCGTCATCGAAGGCAAGGGCGAAAAAGCAGGCTTAATCGCGCCAAAAAGCAAAGGTTGGCCGGAAAGATTACCCCCACATCCGTATTTGATTTTCTCTATCGCTATCGCCTCAGATCTAACTACAGCGACGTGGACACGTTCCGAATCGGACAGACCGAGATTGATATGGCAGTCCAACACTACAAAAACGTCCTCACACTTACTTTGAACCTAGTCACGCTTTTGCATTCAATCATCCACCGGCGAATCGGTATCGGACCCTTCACGGAATTAAGTAAACGCTTCAAGGCGAACCGCACATCGGATGCGTAGGCACACGAGACGCTTCTCGCAAACGCTGCGTCTCGAAAGTTCATCCTAAGCCTGGGGTCGTGGTTTTGAATCCTGGCCGCTACTGCACCGCAGGCTCGACCAAATTGCACGAGTAGGTCTTGATCGCCAGCCACACTTCCTTCCCCTCTTCGATTCGCAACGCACCGATCGCGCGCGGCGTCAGATGCACCTCGAATGTCGCGCCCCCAGCATCGATCATGACGATCACCCTCACGCCTTCGCGGAGCAACGGCCGCACGCCGCGCCGGGGCTTTGCCCCCATCGTTGAAGCGTTATCCCACTGCGTGGGCCAAATGCGCCCTCGCCGGCCATTGTCTGACGGGGCAATCATTGCAATAACGGCAGGAGTCAAATGAAACTTGCGACATTCACCCATGGCGGCGCGACGCGGATTGGCGTCGTCGTCGATGACTCCATCGTTGACCTTGCGGCCGCGGCGCCCGAGTTGCCGCGCGACATGATCGCCTTCATCGTGGCGGGGCCGCGGGCGGCCGAGCGCGCGATGGGCGCGGGGAAGAATTCGACCCATCGGTTTGCGCTTAAGAGCGTCAAGCTCGAGGCGCCGATCGCGCGCCCCCCGGAGTTTCTCGCCATCGGGCTCAACTACGCGGACCACGTCGAAGAAACGAAGATGAAGCGTCCCGAGTTCCCGATGTTCTTCAACAAACAATCGAGCTGTGTGACCGGACCGTACGATCCGATTCATATCCCGCGCGTGTCCTCGGCGTTGGATTACGAAGGCGAACTCGGGTTCGTGATCGGCCGGCGATGCCGTCACGTGCCGCGCGATCGCGCGCACGAGGTAATTGCGGGTTACGTGATCGTAAACGACGTGAGCGTGCGTGATTGGCAGCGCCGCGCGCCGACGATGACGCTGGGCAAGTCCTTCGATACGCATGGGCCGGTTGGCCCATGGATCGTAACGCCGGACGAGATTGGCGATCCGCACAAGCTGGAGCTGCGCACGTTCGTCAACGGCGAACAGCGCCAGCATTCGAATACCAGGAATCTGATCTTCGATTGCTTCGCACAGATCGAGACGCTGTCGACGGTTTTTACCCTGATGCCGGGGACGATCGTTTCGACCGGAACGCCCGGCGGCGTGGCTGCCGCGATGAATCCTCCCAAATGGCTCAGGGCGGGCGACGTGGTCCGAATCGAGCTCGAGAAAATCGGCATGCTCGAAAACCCGGTGATCGAGGAACCGGCCAGCACCACGATGATTTGAGAGCGCGCTCGCCGCGAGGCCGCCTCAACCCGAACTCAGGACGATTGACCAAGGCCGGGCGGGACCAATGGGGCGGAAGTCTCGAATTGCGCGAGGAGAGGTGCTTGCTGCTGGTGAGCGGCTGGCTCGCGATGGCTGGCGCGCCGGAGGATCGCCGTCATCAACGCGATGATCACAATTGGAGCAATTGGGATTTTGGCACCCTGACTCACTGGCAATGAGATGCGGGGCAGTATCCACGCGACCGAAAGCACGGCCTTCTCATAGGGCAAGAACCCCTTCTCGAAACCCTCCATTGCCAGCCACGCTATAGGCAGCGCGAGCAACACCAGGTCGTATTGCAGGACGTATGGGGAAACCATCAAGGAGCCGACGGCCAGAGCGGCGGCTTTGAGCGCGAACGGGCGCCTGCTTTGCCAAACCCAAACCACCGCGGACGCCGCGTATATCGCAACCACTGCCTGAAACGCATAGGCAACCTCGACGCCGCCACCCCACATCCTGATTGCGCCAAAAATGCTTTGCAGGGTGGAGGAATCGAGCGCCCCCCATTCCAGGACAATTTTCTGCGTGAACGCGAGACCGCCGATGAACGCGCGCCAGGTTGGTGCGCCAAAGACGGCGAGCGAAGCCGCTGCAAACAGAATCGCACTGATGGCGGTGGCAATGAGCACGCGCCATCGGCGAGCTACGAGCAGTGCGAGCGGAATCAAGATCGCGAATTGCGGCTTGTAAGCCATCAAGCCAAACAGGAACCCGGCAAGCAGCGGCCATCGGTCGAGAAGCAGCAGACCGCCTCCGATAAGCGCGGTGGTCAGGAAGCCATTTTGCCCGCACATGAAGTTGATGATGACCGCCGGAAATGTGATCGCAAGCCAGAGTCCGACGGGAATGGGAGCGATGCGCCGGAGAACGGCAAGATAGCCGGCAAGCGTTACGATCTCGAACACGACCCACGACGCGATAAATGGCAACAACGAAAGCGGCAGGACGATCAGAAGGTACATCGGTGGATAGTGGAATCCCAGAACACCGAAATCCTTACCCGCCATTACCGCCACTTCCTGTAGGTGCTGTCGATGAATGTCGTAAACAGAGACGGGATCGCCTTTGAGCGCCGCAATCGAAGCGGCGTAGAGATTTACGAAATCGCCTCCAACGCAGGCGCCGCTCTCAAATATCAGGTGATGAGCGTGGAAGAATTGACCTATCGCCGCAGCCAGATATGCAAGCAGCAGAACGCCCGAATAAAATTTGGCGCGTTGGACTGTCAGCCAGGAAAAGTCGCGGAGCCAACCGGTGAACCGGTGCGCAAACCCCAAGAGGCCGTCATGGCCCGGGGTAGGCGTCATTACCGTAACGGATTCCCGGGCGGTATCGATTTTCGCGCGATTGTCCATCGCCAACTTAATCCACGGCGCAAAATTGTGCGTTCATGAGTCGAATATGCGGAAACCCACATAGAAGTAGCGCCGACGCGGCGTTCCCGGTCGAGTCGGAGACATTCTACTCGGCGGCGACCGATTGCGCCTGCCGTGGTTTAGCGCCCATACCGTTCAATTCAGCCTTGTCGGTGCGCCGGCGCATCACCGCGATTAGGCTCAGCGGCGGAATTGGTACGACCTTGTCGAGCAGCCGCATCAGCGGCGTGATCAAATTGAGCAACCAAACCTGCGCAAGACCAAAGCTGCGCCGGTGCAGAATGCGCCCGTTCAGATACCACGCGATGGTGCCGATGCGGTTGAACTCAATCAACTCGCGAATCTCCAACCCGCAGTCCGCCGCGAGTTTATCAAGTGTCTGGGGCGTGTAGCGGCGCTGATGGCCGAGCACTTGATCGAGCGTCCCGAAGTTCCACGGCCCCTGCGGCACCAGGATGATCGCGCTGCCCGCGATGGCCAGTACCCCCATGATGTTGTTCAGCGAGCGGCGGTCGTCGGCGACGTGCTCGAGAACGTTGAGGCAAATCACGCTGTCGTAGCCGCCGTCGGTCACGGGAAAAGAGTTCAGATCGCTCACATCGCAGTATGACGATTTGAGATACGGCCGATCGCTGGCGAGGTTGGCAAGCGTCTCCAAGTAGAGCGGATTGATGTCGCTGGCGACGTAGCGGGTGCGCGGCAGCAGCGCGCGAGAGAGATTTCCCACCCCGCTGCCGATCTCAAGCACTCGCTCGCCAAGGTAGGGGCGGATCGCGTCGGCCATCCACAGGTTGAATCGCCGGGCGCGCGCCAGCCGGGCGAGAATCTGGCTGCCGTATTCGTCATCGCAGTAGATAGCATCGCTCATCCCGAAGCGCGCGATCGCCACAAGCGCGCGCACTCCATCACGCCAGTTGATCTTTTTGCCCTCGGCATAGGTGCGGCCGAAATAGCTGATCGGTATCTCGAAGATGCGCGCCTCGCGCTTGGCGAGCTTGATCGCAATCTCGGGTTCAAGCCGGAAGTCGTTGCTCACCAGCGGAATCGATTTCAGCAGCGGCGTCCGCACCAGCTTGTAGCAGGTCCACACGTCCGTGAGATTGAGGTTCGAAACGATGTCGCACAGGAAGGTGAGCAGCCTATTGGCAAGCTCATGGCGATGCAGCAGGACGCGGCGCACCTCGCTGCCCGCAAAGCGGGAGCCAAATAACGCATCGGCATCTTGCTCGACAAACACCTTCACCATCCGCGAGATGTCAGATGGGAGGTATTCCAGATCGGCATCGTGGATAACGCAGGCGTCGCCGGTCGCCTCAGCCAGCGCCGTCTGAACCGCCTTGCCCTTGCCGCAGTTACGCTGGTGGCGGATGAAGCGCCACTTGAGCTTCGCCGCACCGTCCGGCGAACCGGCAGGCGCTCCGCGCGAGCGCGCGAATTCGTCGAGCACCCGGAGCGTCCCGTCGGTCGATCCGTCATCGACTACGATAATCTCGACCGCCGAGAGGTGCTCGTCATGCGCGAGAGTTTCAAGCCGGCCGAGCGATTCGGCGACGAGATAACGCTCGTTATAAACCGGAACCAATACCGACAGAGTTATCGAGCGTGGCCGGTCCGCTGTCGCTGCTTCCGATCCCATCGGCTCTCAAGAATAAGCGCTCGAGGGCGTCGATCAAAGACGGGGAAACCGATAAAGCGGGGCTAAATTACTTGGGACGTTTCCCCGCGTGACGTGGCGTCAACGGATGGGTCGGGGTGCGACTCGACCTCGCGGTGGATTGGAAGGAAGTCGCCAGCGTCGTCGAGCGGGGTTATCAGATGGCAGCCGAAAAGGCTCGGCCGCGTGCGACGCGCTCGAAGAAGCCCACCGCCGCGCGCAGCGTCCGCTAATCCTTCTGAATCATCACCGCGGTCGCTTTGATCACCGCTGTCACCTGGCGTGTATTCCGCAACTCGGCGCGATACCTCTGCGCTCGTAATAGCGCTGGTGATACTCCTCGGCGGGGTAAAACTCCGTGGCAGGCACGATCTGCGTGACGACCGGGCGCCCGAGTTTGCCGGACTCTTCGAGCCGCCGTTTTGATTCCTCGGCGGCGATCCGCTCGTGGTCATCGGAATAAAAAATTATTGAGCGGTATTGAGTGCCGACGTCGGGTCCTTGCCGGTTGGGCGTGGTGGGGTCGTGAATCTGCCAGAAAACTTCCAGCAGTTGCTCGAACGATACCCGCGCGGGGTCGTACTCCACCTGCACGACTTCGGCGTGCCCCGTCGTGCCAGTGCAAACCGTTCGATAGTTGGGCTTTGGAACCGTGCCGCCCGCGTATCCTACGACCGCATCGACGACGCCTTCGACCGCGCGAAAAGCCGATTCCACGCCCCAAAAGCATCCGGCGCCAAATGTCGCAAGTTTGTTGGTCTTCGTCATTTCTCCACTTAATGACGTGAACCCGCGCGAATCAATGTTCGCCCGACCTTGGCGAGACCGCCGCCGCCACTGTGCGACCGTCCAGCGGTGTGCCATTATTCAAGCGCTATGACAAGTATTATGGCGGACAGCAAGTCTGGAAAGCCAGCAAACTGGAGGCGATTCGTGAACCTAATCCGTGATGGCATGCAGGCGAAAGTCGTTGTGCGAGCGCTTTTCGCTCTCGCAACTATTCTTTGTCTGTGGCTCCCTGCCGTGGCCGGCGCCGCGGAAATTAAAGTCGCTGCGGCGGCGGATTTGACGTTCGCGTTCAAGGACGTTGCCGCCCAATTCGAGCAGCAAACCGGGAGCAAGATTAAGCTCACCTATGGTTCATCGGGGAATTTTTTCGCCCAGATTCAAAATGGCGCGCCGTTCGATCTGTTCTTTTCCGCCGACATTGGCTATCCGGAAAAGCTCGAGGCCGCGGGTCTGGTTGAACCCGGCACTATCTACGAATATGCGAGCGGAAAAATCGTGATGTGGGTTCCCAACGGGTCGAAGCTCGACCTAAGCCGCAGTCTTGCGACGCTGCTCGATCCCGGCATCCGCAAGATCGCGATCGCCAACCCGCAACACGCGCCGTACGGGGTCGCGGCGGTTGCGGCGATGCGCCACGCGGCGGTCTATGACAAGATCAAAAGCAAGCTCGTGCTCGGTGAAAATATCTCGCAAACCGCCCAGTTCGTTCAATCCGGCAACGCCGACGTCGGCATCCTCGCGCTCTCGCTCGCGCTCGCGCCGGCGATGAAGAACGCCGGACGATACGTCGAAATCCCCGCGACGGACTATCCGCTGATCATCCAGGCCGCCGTGATTCTGAAATCGTCGCGCAATAAGGAACTGGCGAATCAGTTTATGAAATTCATCAAGCAGCCCGATACTGTAGCGCTGATGGCGCGATATGGTTTCTCGATTCCCAAGGACTCCGCCGCGGATAACGGCGCAATCTCCGCGCCGCGCTGACCACCGATGGATTGGAGCGCGATCTTCCTGACGCTGCGGCTCGCGCTGGTCGTTTGCGCAATTTTGCTGGTGGTCGGGACGCCCATCGCGTTGTGGCTAAGCTTCACGCGCTGGCGATGGAAATTTTTCGTCGAATCTATCGTCGCGCTGCCTCTCGTGCTTCCGCCGACCGTGCTCGGTTTTTACGTGCTGGTCGCGATGGGTTCGAACAGCCCGATTGGCCGCTGGTATCAGTCTTTCACGGGCCACGGATTGCCGTTCACATTCGAAGGTCTGGCGATCGCGTCGGTCATCTACAGCCTGCCCTTTGCGGTCCAGCCGATGGCGGCGGCGTTCTCGCAGGTGGATCGCAACTTGATCAACGCGTCATCGATACTCGGCGCCTCGCGGATTCGCACTTTCCTTCGCGTCGTGCTGCCGCTTTCGATCGGCGGCGTGGTCACCGGCTTCGTGCTGAGCTTCGCGCACACGCTCGGCGAGTTCGGCGTGGTGCTGATGGTGGGCGGCAACATCCCGGGCGTGACGCGCACGGTCTCGATCGCGATTTACGATCATGTGCAGGCGCTCGACTACGCGGGCGCCAACCGCATGGCGCTTATCCTGATGGCGTTTTCGTTCGTCACGCTGTCGATCACGTATTCGCTCAACCGCCGAATCTGGGCGGTCTGGCCGATGCATCGCTAGCGGACGGGCGCGAAACGATGGCATCCGGCAACACTGCGATCGGCGACGGGCGTCTGTCCGTTCGCATCGCGTATCGGACCTCGAACAGCTTCGCGCTCGAGGCCGAGTTCGAGGCGTCGGCCGGCTTCACGATGATCCTGGGGCCCTCGGGCGGCGGAAAGACGACCATCCTGAATTGCATCGCGGGATTGGCGCGGCCGGATGCCGGCAGGATAGCGCTCGGTGCGCGAGTGCTCTTCGATTCGGATGCGCGCATCGACATGCCGGTGGCGGAGCGTCGATTGGGATACGTGTTTCAAAATCTCGCGTTGTTTCCCCATCTGACGGTCGCGCAGAACGTTCAATACGGGACCGCGAAGATGCCGGCCGATGAGCGCCGCGCGCGAATGATGACGATGCTCGAGTCGTTTCGCATTGAGCATCTGATCGCGCGCAAGCCCGGCGAGATTTCCGGCGGCGAGCGCCAACGCGTGGCGCTCGCGCGTTCGCTCGTGACAAATCCGGAGGCGATCCTGCTCGACGAGCCGCTGGTCGCGCTCGACAACGCGACCCGGTCGAAGATTCTGGACGACCTGCGCGCCTGGAATGCGGCTCACGAAATTCCAATCCTGTACGTCACCCATTCGCCCGAGGAGGCATTCGCTCTCGGCGAGCGGGTGTTAGTGCTTGAATCAGGACGCATTCTCGCTCAGGGGACGGCGCAAGACGTGCTCGCAACACCTCGCCATGAAACGATCGCGCAGGTAGTGGGCTTCGAAAATGTTTTCGACGCGACGGTGAGATCGATCGCGGAGACTCAGGGCACGATGCTTTGTCAGTTGGACGGGAGCCCGACTCGACTGGAAGTGCCGCTCGGCCACGCGGAACCGGGAGCGCGGGTGCGAATCGCGATTCGCGCCGGCGATATCATCATAGCGGGCGAGCGGCCGCATGGTCTAAGTGCGCGCAACGCTTTTCCGGGACGAGTCCTATCGATGCGCCGCGAGGGCGTGACGGTGATCGTCATCATCGATGCGGCCGGCGCGGCGTTCGAGGTTCACCTGACGCCGGGCGCGATCGATGCGTTGCGAATCGAATCCGGTAAGGATGTGTGGCTGGTGATCAAGACCTACTCGTGCAATCTGGTCGAGCCTTCGGTGCGGTAGCCTGCGGGATTCGAACCCACTGCCCCAAAAGAAATCCTCGATTCGCGACGCTACTACGAAATCGCCCTCCGGGCGACGGCGGAGTAATGCGACGGACAATTGAGGCGGATCGCGTTCACCTGGCGAAGGCCCTAATGCTTGCGCAGCAGGTTGAAGAAAACGTCGCCGCGGACGATTTCGAACTGGGTTCCGAGCGATGACGCCAACGTGTTGACGTCGGTCGGGGCCATGTTCCACGCGTCCACAAGGATCGCTGCGAAAAGCGGGTGATGGCCACTCCAGGACTCGCTTATCAATGTCGCGGTATTCTGTCCTTGCGCGACCGTGCTGACGAAGACCTGACTCATCACGGGAAGGCCGGCCAGTCTTTGCAGAGAACTGGAACCGAACCGCCAGTTACATAGTACGCCGAGAGGGTGCACGTAACGCGCGTACTCTCGCGCAACCCTTTTCGTCAGACCGAGGTTGGCTCCGAAGGTAGTCACGTTCAGAGCGTCGATCACGTTCAATCCGGCGCGCGTCATGTACTGGCTAGTCCGCTTGGTGAATGCCGAGAGAGCGGCCGAAGGCCAGTCCCCGGGATAGGTGTAACCTGCTCCCGACGGCCCAGCCACGAGAAGGTCGTTTGGGGTCTGTGTGCTCTGGTAGTAGTGGAGCATGACCGGCGCCGCGTCGATCAGGAATGGGCTGATACTCCAGTTGAGCGGCACCTTGCCTCGATTCGGATCGTCCCAGATCGTTCGGAGGCGATGCTGATCATACTGCAGATTGTCGCCGTCGCTGAAAGTGAAGGTGAGGTAGATTTTCTTCTCGAGCTTGGGTGTCGCGACCTGCGGTTGCGATTGACTGATCGGTGCGGCCACACCGCCAAGCACCGTAGCATTGTCGAGGAAGTCGGCAGCGCCCACCACGACGCCGTTTTGCGAGCATAGCGTTACACCGGAGGATTCGTGTCCCCCCACGAACCATCCCATGTAGGGAGTATCGGGGGCGACTCTCTACAGGATCTGCGCGAACAGGGCGGCTTCATCTGCGACTTCCGGGTCGAGCCAGAACACCAGCGACTTGGTCGCGACGATGTAATCGCGCAGATTGTGAGTTGTGGGACTAATTGCTGTTAGCAGGCGCGGAGTGAGCTGGGTGGAATAATTGTCGATGAGCCAGTTGTAGGCGTCCAGCTTGGTCGCGAATTGACCGCGCAAATCGGCAAGGACGGGCAGATTGTACTGGCTCGCCAGATCGGCAGTCGCAATCACGCCGCCCATCACAGCCGCCTGGCTGGTGGCGACGTTGACAGTATCGGGAAGGATGGGGTCGTAGATCACCGCGCCGGCGGCCTCACCGCTGTATTTGCCGATCAAGCTTAGCGGATCGGGTATCAAGCTGTTGGGAACATTAGTGGTCCGCAGCCAAGTTTGGTCGGTATCGTCGCCGCTCAGGAACAGGTAAATCCGCGGCTGGGTGCGATTGACGATTCCTTGCAGGCTCGCCAGCAGCAGTTGTTGGTCGCCTGTGAGAGACGTGATGTCCGCAGCGTCAAGCTGAACGGGTGCAGCAAACGATGGCAACGCCTGATTCGGCGGCCAGCTTATTCCGGACGCGTCTGCGGTCAGACCATGGGCGGCGAGGGAGAGCGTTTTCGCAGTCGCTAAGAGGGGCGATAGCGCAGCATAGGCACAAGCTCCTGCGGCTGCGCCGATCAGAGCGCGGCGAGTGACCTTCCTCGAAGCGGAACTCTTTGCGCTCTCATTACGCATGCGGTCTCGTCGAAGTGTACTGGGGGGCAGAGGAATCCGTCAAACCGGTCCGTCGCCTGGCTTCGAACCAGTCGAGGCACTTGCCGGCGGTCCTGCGCAGCCGCCGCTTTTGTCACCGGCGCGCTCCGCGACCCGGACAAAACCCGGAAAATTCGCGGAATTTCGGAAAAAAAGTGTGTGCCCCCTGAGGGATTCGAACCCACGGCCCCAGGATTAGGAATCCTGTGCTCTATCCATCTGAGCTAAGGGGGCACCCGGACCAGAGAGAAAGTTACGCCGATGCGCGGCGCGGACCAAGGGGACTGCGCTGCGCTGGCGCCGCTCAGCGCGACGATGGCGTGAGTGTGTTCAGGAATCGTTGCGTCGCCCATCCTTCACGAAGCGGTGCGATGAAGAAAATCGCGGCGTTGCGCATCTCGAAGCGCCACGCGCCCAGGTCGCGCCGGTAGCGATCGAAGTAGCGGCCCGCGCCGACTACCGCTTCGCCCGAGGTCCGATCGACGGCGGTGAGCTCGAAATAGCAGTCGCCTGACGCGCGGTCGCGGTCGATGGAGACGCGATGATTGTGGACCGTGTGCGCCATGTCGCGCAGCGCCGCCGGCACCATCACGGTAAAGAAATTGCGGAGCTCGGCGCGCCCGCGCGCCACCGTCGGCGCCATCTGTTCTCCGTCGCCCGCGCCGCGAAAGTCGCAGCACGCGTCCTCGGTGAAGCAGCGGTCAACGAGTTCGTCGAAACGCCCGTCGTCCACGAGGAAGCAGTAAGTGGCCGCGAGTTCGCGAATCTGCTCGCGATCCTCGAGAATGCGGAGTCGGTGTTCGATTGTTTCCAAGGTTTTTTTCCTCCATTTTGACCGGCTCGCGGCCCGCGGCCTTCGCTACAGCATCGAGGCCGCGATCAGCCCCAGGTAGTTGTTCTCGCCGTCCGCGATCGTGCACACAGTGGCGTCGCGCAGGAGCATCTCGGCTGCGTACTCGCGGGTCATTCCGTTACCGCCGTGGAGCTGCACCGCCATGGTGGCGACCTCGAACGCCGCGTCGGAGCAAAAGACCTTGGAGGTGATCGAGTGATCGAGGCGGGCCGGCTCGCCGCGCGACAGCCGGGTGAGGTTGTAAACGTAAACCTCGCGCGAGAGCGCATGCGAGGCTCGAACCAATGACGCCATGCGGAACAGTCTGGCGCGCACCGATTGATGCTCGAAGATGGGACGTCCGCCCTGGATGCGCGACTTGGTGTAGGCGAGCGCGCAGTCGAAGGCGGCGCGCGCGATCCCGGTCGCGAGCGTTCCGACCGCGGCGTTGAAGGCGGTGAGAGTGGCCTCGACGTGGGCGGGATAGTCAGCGCCCTCGGCGATCATGTAGCGGCGCGGAATGCGGACCTGGTCGAAGAAGATCTCGCCTTGCGGCAAAGCGCGGAAAGCATGCTTGTCGAGCGGACGCCCGCGCGATATTCCGGGAAGATTGAGCGGCACGAAGCATACGCCACCGTTGTCCAGTCCGTCGCTCGAGCCGAGCTGCACGTTCACAACCGCCACGGTTGCGATGGGTGCGTTGGACACCCAGGCGGACTTCTGCCCGCTCAAGACCCACGAGTCTCCGTCGCGCTGAGCGATCAGGTTGCCGCGGCCTTTTACTTTGAGCTCGGGGCGCATCACGCCAAGCTGGTCGGAGCCGTGATCGGGTTCCGTGATCGCCCAGCATCCGATGATCGAGGCGCCCGCCTGGCTGAAGTACGGCGCCGAGAACTCGGCGATTAACTCGGCATTCCCGGTCGCCATCGCGGCCTGAGCAGGATAGGGAGCGAGAAAAATGGAGCCGGCCAGTCCGACATTTCCCCACGCCAATTCCTCGAGCACCATGTGCGCGGTTGCGGGCGACGCCTCAAGCCCGCCAAGCGCCGCGGGTGCGTTGAGCTTGGTAAAGCCCAGCTCGCCCGCCTGGGCCAGAACCCGGTAAAGCGGGGAGCCCGGCGCGATCGCCGCCTCCGGCGTCATCCTGTCGATCGCAATACCGGCCGGGCGCATCACCTCGGCGGCGAAGCGGCGAGCAGTATCGCGGATTTGCAGCTGCTCGGCGGTCAGACTCAGATCGTACTCAAAGGCTTCGTACACATGCGCGGCGGTTTGCATATATAGATGTCCTCGATGGTGCACTCTCATGCTTGTCTGTAGACCCGACGGCCGCCCCGTGCAAGGTTCCGGGCGGGTTTTGTTCCACGGCCTTTGCAGCGCCGCGGGAAGCGCGTAATCTCAGGTCGGACTTTTGTTTTCTGTCGCATTTTGCCGAGAACAAAATAAACCGGAGCCTGAACAATGAAATACCCATCTAATTCCGCAGTGGCTATTTGTGTTGCTATTGCGATGGTGTGCCTGGCCGGCTGTGCGCCTAGTACTCATGTCACGGAAACCACGACGACCAGCGAATCCACTAGTGCGAATCCGTCGGTGTTGGCGCCGGCTACGAATTCAAGCACGACCACGACCGCCCAGCCTGGCAACGCCGCCGCGCAGGGCACGTACACGCCTCCGGATAAGAACACACCATACCGGGTGTCCCCTACCGGCGCTTACTACGTTCAGTGATGGCGCAATCGAATCAATCAGGCTCCTCTAGCCGGCATCGCGGCCAACTCCGCCGTGCCCATCGAAAAGCTGAATCATGGCAGAGTTAGTAAAACCCCATCCTATCGACTGGACCGAGCGGCTCAAGAACTGGCGCGAGGCGCTGCTCACGATGAACCTGCCCGACGAGCGCATGGACGGCGTCTCGCGCTGGCTTATCATCACGCGCGCAGGCGTTATCCCGATGACGCTCACGTCGGGACTTATCGGCGGGCTGCTCGCGATGCGCTCGGACAATCCGAACTGGTTATATTTCATCGTTACTCTCGTCGGGCTCGGCATCGCGCACGCCTGCAACAATCTTATCAACGACTACTTCGATCTCGCCGGCGGCATCGACACGGCGCTGGCGCCGCGCGCATTGTACGCGCCCCATCCCGTCCTCGCCGGCTGGATTACCAAGGCACAGCTCATCCGCGCCATCGTCGCGCTCAACCTGATCGACGCGGCAATTATGATATTCCTCTGCGCAGTGCGCGGATGGGGAGTGGTCCTGTTCGCATTGGCCGGACTGTTCATCAGCGTGTTCTACGTCGCACCACCAGTCCGTCTAAAGCATCTCGGCTTGGGCGAGCCCGGCGTGTTCATCGTATGGGGACCGCTGATGGTCGGTGGCACGTATTTCGTCACGACCGGCGCAGTTCCATCCTGGGTCTGGGTCGCGTCGCTTCCCTATGCGATCCTCGTGACGAGCGTACTGATAGGCAAGCATATCGACAAACTTCCCTACGATTCCGGACTGGGCGTGCGCACGCTGCCGGTGATCCTGGGCGAGAAGCGGGCGATCCGACTCAACCAGGCGCTGATGATTTCGTTCTACATAGTCGTCGCCGCGATGGTCGTGACGCGTACGCTCGGCTTCGGCGCGCTGCTGGTGCTCGGCGCACTGCCGATGCTGTTCCAGGTGCTCGAGGTCTATTCGAAGCCCAAGCCCAGTTCTCCGCCGCCGGGATATCCGGTATGGCCGCTGTGGTATGTGTCGGCGGCGTTCGTGCATACGCGACGCGCCGGCGCGCTGTTCGTACTCGGTCTTTTCCTGAATTGGATCTTCGGAATGTAACAGGGGTGAACTTGATTGAATGCGGAACCCACCGTGGGTTCCGCACCTCCTTGGGCAGGGGTGACCCCTGCACCCACTGTTAATCGCTAAGTCGCGAGGCCGCGCCTTAGCTCTCAGGTTCATGGCGCAAGAGCGGGACACGCGCCGCGTATCCTCTTCTTGTTAGTGGCCTACCGTGCCAACGGCCAGGGGTCACCCCTGCACCCAGTGAGACATGTGACCTTCACGGCCTCTGACCTCTATGACTCAGTCGAAGACCTTCTTGGCGGAGGCGGCGGCTGATGCGGCCCGAGCGTTGTTGTGAATGGCCTCATTCTTGGCCAGATGACAAAACATCTGAATGCCGAAGCCGCCGTCCAGGTCATCAGTGATCCGCCTTTTCCAAGGGCGCCGAACAATCTGCGTTGTAAGGCGTCGGGTGACCCGCGGCTGGCTCATGATGTGATCGGCGAGCTTCCATGCTCTGTCGAGGAGTTGGTCTCTGGGCACAACCTCGTTTACCATTCCATATTCGAGAGCCATTTTGGCGTCGATGGGCTGCCCAGTGAACAAAACATACGCGGCCCGCTTAACGCCCAGCAGTTCTTGAAGACAGCTGTGGATCCCATCTCCCGGAACCGATCCCATATTGAAGTGAGGATCGAAAATAATGGCGTCTTCACAGCAAATTGTGAGATCGCACATCAGACAAATCTCCGCGTGGCCTCCTGAGCCATTGAGAACGCCGATAGTCGGAATTTCGAGGTCATTGATCAGCGAGCTAACATTGGTCCGTCCATCCTTATAGGCGTACTCGTAAGCCCAATGCTGTAGGTCCTCCTTCTCAAGGGCAAAGCCTTCCGGATCAATTGACATCATGAAGTCTTTACCCGACCCAGTCAGAATCAGCAGTTCGTTTTCAGGATCAGCGCCAATGGTCTTGAACAGCTGGCCCAGGGCACGATGATTTTCGACGCTCAATTGAATTGAGCCGCCCATTGTATGGGCTTGGGCCAGAACAACGCCATCAGCACGACGCTCGAGATTGAAATGTTCCTTGAACCGTTCCTTGTAGTCCGCGAACTTCGGGGTCGGGACGAATTGGGTCAGCGACATTCGATTTTCTCCTTTTGAGGTGCGGTTATTTCCGTTGCGTTCTGGTGCGCGCGGGCAGGGGTGACCCCTGCACCCAATGTTAAGGCCGCCCGCCGTTGGCGGGCGCACCCCTGCTAATGTCTCAATACTGGCCTCCCGTGCCAACGGCCAGGGCTGAGCCCTGCACCCAGTGAAAGGGGAAAAGAGAAAAGAAAAGATGCGGGCGGAGTTTACCCTGAGTACTCGAAGGGCCCTGTTAGAAGGGTCAGGGGGGAAAGTACCGCTCGTGTCGCTCGCCGCTGAGACAGCGGACACTCCCGTCAAGTCGCTAGCGCGGCGTGAGCATCACGACGGGGATGTCGCGTTTCGTTCCGGCCTGGTACTTGTCATAATCGGGCCACTGCGCTGTCATGATCGGCCACACGCGCTTCTTTTCTTCGGCCGTCGCAGTCCGCGCCCGGACCGGAATCACTTTGTCCCACACCTGGATCTTCACATCGGGATGGGCAAGCAGGTTTTTGTACCACCCAGGATGGTCGGGCGCGCCCCCTTTCGAAGCGACAATCAGATAGTTGTGGCCGTCGCGCCCATAGATCAGCGGGAACTTTTTCGTCTCGCCAGATTTCCGCCCGATCGTGTGCAGCACCAGACAACTGGTGTTGTTCCAATCGTGGCCAATCTTGCCGCCGGTCGCCTCGTACTGACGGACGTGCTCGTCTCCGAACAAGCTGTAGTCAGGCATGCGCATAGACTGCCACGTTGGCATCCCTCTGGCCACCCCTCTCGTTACCGGTCTCTTTCTGAACTGGATCTTCGGAATGTGAAACCCGCCGTCGGTTTCACACTTCCTTGGGCAGGGGTTGCGGCCCCTGCACCCGCAGTGAGAAGACGCGAAAATCTGCGCAGCGCATCTTTTCGCGACTACGCGCTCGCAGGAGTGACCCCTGCACCCAATGAATGGAGAAGATGCGGGCTTCGCCCTGTTAGAAGGGTAAGGGGGAAAGTACCGCTCGTGTCGCTCGAATCAGGGCCGACTTGACGCTCAGTTCGGGCCAAGCGAGACCAAGATCCCGCTCGCGCTCCGGCTGATGCACATCATGAGCCAGCCCTAGCGACGGTGTTTAGCAGTTGGCGTAAACCCGACGGGTCCGGTCGGGCACGTGCAGACGCCCTGACCGCTGCCCAGTCGCGTGATAGCGCCGCACGCTTCCGGCAGTGCATAGGGGTCGTAGTCTTCCTCAGCTAGGGCCCCAAGGACGTTCAAGGATTGGAACGCCGTCTCGGTGATCGCGGTATTCTGGACGTGGTCGCCCCAAGCCAGCAATTCGTTGGCGGGGGTCAGCGTACCGCCTTCATTCGCCGCGGTTGGATCGCAGCAGACCTGGGTATTGGAGTCGCACCCGATATACTCAGGTGGGGTGCGCGGGGGAGTCGTCGCTGGCGGTGGAACAGCATTTGGCAAGGTCGGAATAATACGGATAATGCCGTCGCTGAGGAGTTTCCCTAACGCCACAGGGTTTCCGGCCAGTTGGGTTGTGATGTTGAGGGTCAACAGTCCATCGGCGGTCAGCGGGCATCCGCAGCAGGCCTGGAGCGATTGCTCGGTATTGAAGACGTAGATCATCGCGCAGGTTTCGCCCGATGCGAAGCCGGGATTGGGGGATGTCGCATTTCCCTCGAGGGGAGCCGTGATATTGACGTAGGCTTGTCCGCCAGTGGTTTCGGCGTTGCTGAAATAATTCTGCAACTCCACCGCCAGTGTATTAAGTGTATTAGTGGTGAATTCCGTCACTAGCCCGACCGAGTCGGTCGTTCCGATACCACTGCTGTCGAAGGCGTAAAGGCGACTGGTTTGGGTACCGGTATCGTCAGCCTGGTTATAGCCATTTCCTGAACCATTGGGCACATTGTCCTGATTTGTGACGACGAGGTCGATCAACAAGTTACCTTTGCTAGGGTCGTAGGCGAACGGACCACCGGTTATCGTGAATGACGGGTTCGAGTCCACATTGTGGGAGGACACGACGAACGTCGCAAACACCGTATTATCCGGTCCGATGTTGTTGGCCGCGGTGGAACTGAGACCGTTTACCGGCGCGGAGGTGGTCGAAAGAGATACTTTGTAACTGCCGTTAAGGACCAGGCTCGAGCCGCCAAACTCGCTGGCGAAGAAGAAAGTCAGGGCGGTGATGCTGACCGGCCCGCTAAAGGCGCTTGAAGCATAGACCTGCTGATATTCGATGGATTGGCCGCTCGATATGCCGCTGTCGTTGCACAGAAATGGGTAACAGTTCCCGGTGTTGGGGCTTCCGACAGTGACAGTGGCGGCGTTCGCACTTGGAGTGAAACTGAAGCAGACCGCCAATCCGAGAACGATTAGTACTGCGAATCCGCGTCCGGCGTGGCCGGAGCTTCTCCGATCCGCCACCCTTCCGACCACCCCAACGACTGTCGCCCTGAGCACGAATTGGTTCACCAGCTTTCTCCTCCTCTGAGGGACCGACCGCTCGCCTCGTCGTGCGAAGAACTGCCCGACCAGACCTCATTCACGGCGGAAAATGCTCACACCCTAAGACCGCGTCCTTGGACCGTGACGATCGAGGGCGAGGTGGCGAAACCGCAGGTCCTTGACATCGATCAACTCCTCAACCGGGATATCCATTATGGGTCTCTGACTTCGGTTCACTGTATAGCTCGGGCGGCAACTCTCCTGCAGGAGTCCCGTCTGGTTTTGGTCCACCATCTCTCCAGCGGCCGGGAGGGGTGGTGGATGCCTCTGATGGCCGCGCGACGCCCGGACCTGCCATTTTTCCCATCGATTCGGCCCACACTTCTCCCTACCCCCGGCACCCTGGTCACCGAAATCGGTTCCGCTCCGCGCTGATGACGGCGCAGCCGTTACCATGCCATCGTCGCTGGCATAAGGCCAGCGCCGTTCGTACTCGGTCTTTTCCTGAACTGGATCTTCGGAATGTGAAACCCAACGTGGGTTTGCAGGGGTGACCCCTGCACCCAATGTTAAGGCCGCGCTCCGTTGTCGCGCGCGGCAAGGATCGACTTGTGCTTGCAGGTGGTGTATCTCTCGACTTGAAACCCTCTAACCGAGGCGCGAGTCGAAAGATGGATCAAATCGCGTTGACTACATCAACCGACGTGAACCCGCGCTTGATGGGGTCGATCGATGAACTTCGATCAAGCGGGTCTCAATGACCGCGAGGAGCGAAGGACCAATGGCTGCGAATTCTTCAGCGAACTTCAGATCGGCTTTATCCCGACGAAGCAGAATGAAGCCACGCCACGCCGCCGCGCTCGCGCTTGTGGGCTGGTATCTGATGGTTCCGCCCGCGATACCCAACACTCACGAGGTGAACAAAAGCGCCCCACTCGCCCAATGGACAATCAGACGCACCTTTCCTCGTAATGCCGGATGTGAGAACGCGAAGTCTCGCCTTCGCACACAAGCCTTGGCTGCTCAGGCGGATAAAGATGTGGCGGGGAGGCGCGGCCAGCGAAATCCCGACTCGGTCTGCGTCCTGTGCAACGCAGAATGTGTTTCAACCGACGATCCGCGCCTCGCGAAATGACGCGATTACCGCAAATCCAGCCACCTGCGGATTTAAAACCAACCACTCAAGCTGAAATCAGGCCAGCGCCAGCATGCTCAGCCGGCCGTGAAGCGAAACCGAAGTTCTGTAATCGACGCGCTGGCGCATAGCGACGAGCCTTCGATTCGCTGGAAAACGATGACGAGATCGGGCGTCGCGAGATTCTCGATGCTGGTGAGCAATGCAATCGTGCAAAATTGTTCCGCTCGTGACGCGCCGCCGATGGCGTTTACTGCGCGTGTTTAGTAAATCATGTTCGTCGGCTCCCCCCTCCTTGTTCGAGCCGAAGGCACGCTTGGCCACATGCCCTCATGGTGAAGCCGATGCGTGCCTTTTTTTTCGATTGTCCAAAACTGGCTTGAAGCGAGGATCGTTGGTCTGGCGCTCAGCCTTCTACGATGCGGCGCGCCGCCCAAGTGCCGGTTTCGATCGCCGATTCGAGCCACGGCATCCCCATGTAATCGCCCGCCAACCACACTCGGCAATCCGGCGGCCGTGTGCGGCGGTACTCGGCAAGCGCGCGTGCGCGCCCGACCGGCGATTTCGGCATCCCCTCTCGCCAACGAACTACGCGGGTGAAATTCTTGGCGGCAAACGCTCCGGGGAACAGCCGATCGACGTCGGTCGCAACCGCGCTGACCACCTGTTCATCCGGCCAATCCATCATTCGCTCCGCGTTATCCGGCGTAACGAACAAGTTGAGCATCTCGCCGCCCTTTGGCACCCGCCGAGGGTCCTTGGCTGATTCGATCGTGACGGAAACTATTTGTCGGCGCTCGCCGCGCGGCATCATCATTGCCCACACGTTGCTGAGCCCCGGATCGCCGGACCAGTCGCGCCTGGTCGCCAGACCGACCTTGATCACCGACCCGTAGGGCGTCGCCATGAGCTCGCGTTCGAGATTGTCTCCGGCGCGATAAATTGCGGCCGCCGCCGAAGCCGTAGTTGCCAGCACCACCGCGTCAGCGCGCACCGTCTCCGAGGTCATCCGCACCGTCACGCCGCCGGGCGTGGCTTCGACCGCCTGGACGGGCGACTCGAGTTTAACGTCGAGCCGCGCCGCCGTCGCACGCGGCAGCGAGTCGTTGCCGCGCGCCAGCGTCATATCCTTGCTGCGGCCGTTGGCGGTCATCGCGAGCACTGCCAGCGCGCAGCCGCGCGAGGTATCCTCGATCCGCTGCATCATGCCGCCGGCGAGTACCGGCTCGAGCAGGAACTCCGCGCCCCGGCCCAAGCGCGGCGCGCTCCAACTGGCCGCATCCTGGTCGTCGTAGTCCGCCCATGCCGAGTAGTTATCGATCGGCGGCCATCGCAAGCTGGTGGTATGCCAGGTGAATCGGGCGAGGTCCCGCATCCTGAGCAGCCGGCTGGTCAACGCATACACGGCAAACATCATTCCAGACGGCATCCGGCGCGGGCGGCCGTGGTTGAATATAGTTATCCACGGACTGGTCGTTCTCAGCTCGGCCTGGAGTCCCATCTCCTTGATGAGCCCCAACGCGTTGCGATAGGTGGAAGTGAAGAATTGCGTGCCGCGCTCATATAGGTAGCCGTCGTGGGTCTCTGAACTCGTGCGGCCGCCGACGCGATCGCTCGATTCGAATACGGTGACTTCGGCGCCCGCCTGGCGGAGGCGCAGCGCGGCACTGAGTCCCGCGATACCCGCTCCCACCACCACTACACGCCGATTAGCCATTTTGCCCATAGACTCCGGATTTCCATTTTCTAAGTCAACTACCAATTTTAATAAAATGCGAGGCAGGCTCTGAGGGAAGAATCACCTGCGCGGTGGGCGCCCGTTGCGACGGGGGCGCAGCGTAAATCGCGAGATACGCGCGGAGCGCGTCTCTCGCTCTCGGCCGTGGGAGAAAAAGACGCATCCTGCGGATCTTTCGATTAACGGTGGATGCTGGGGGTAGGGGTGACTCCTGGCAGGGGGTGACCTCCTTCGGCTTCGCTCAGGACAGGCGCTGCACCCGATGATAGGAAAATCGGCACCGCCGCGGGATGCGGGGCTTCGCCCCTGTTAGAAGGGGCGGTGGCAGGAGGCGGGTGTTTACTTTGTGTCATTTCAGAGCGAACGCTGCTGTGCTTGAGCCGAAGCCCTGAGCGAAGCCGAAGGGGAAGAATCTCGACGGACACTCCGGCCTCCGGCGTTGGTTACGCGCAGCTCTCCTGACAGAAAGGTGTCACAGACACGCGACCGCGCTCCCGCACGACCGTCCTCAAAGCCGCCAAAGCGCAGCTCGCCTCTCTTCCTTTTGCAGCCCTGCTGGTTCCCGGCGCACGCCGGTGATAAGAGAAAGGGCGTCGTTCTCTCAAAAGTGGGTATGGCTGTTGAATTCGGAGGCATTTTGGGCAGATTATTTACCTTCAGGTTAGAAAACGAAGGGAGCTGGTCCGACGGCCGAACAAAATCCGATTGGTTGGGATCCCGACGATTGGCAGCGGTACGTCATCCGACTGCTGATCCTACGGTATGGATTGCGAGATTTTGTGGTCGTGCCCGACAGGCACACTGGAGATTTCGGAATCGAGGGTTTTTCCAGAGACGGCTGCGCTTATCAGTGTTATGCTGCACGTGAACCGTTGGACACCGAAGGTCTATACGAAAAGCAGCGTGACAAAATGTCGACTGATATCCGGAAGTTCTGTAACAATCAACTAGACTTGCAAGCGCTCTTTGGTCCGACGGTGATCTCTCGCTGGATCTTTGTAGTGCCGCGTCACGACTCCGCAAAACTCAATCAACGCGCTGAAAAGAAAGCTGAGGAGGTCCGCGCAAAGGCTCTGCCCTACGTCGCTGAAGACTTCGCGATCAACGTGATTACTGATGAGTACTTTCTGTTGGAGCGATCACAGCTCCTCGCTGCAGGGGTTCGGCAGATTCAAGTTGAACCAGACTCGATACCGCAGGCTGACATCCATGTTTGGGCCGATGACAACGATGCTTTGGTTCATACGCTTGATGGGAAACTTGAACCTCTGCGACGGACTCCGGAACAGAAGACGAAATTGCGAGATCGATTCCTGAAGCATTTCCTTGATGGTCAGAATGTACTTCAGCGCCTTAAGGATCAGTATCCCATGCTCTACGAGGTCGCAATGAAGACGAAGGAGTCACGAGCGGAATTCCTCAGGACAACGAGCCTCATACAAAACCTAAGTATCTCCGGGGTTCTTCACTCTTACACAGAAGAGGTGTTCGTTGCCGTCAAAGGAGTGGACCGAACCACCGCGGAACTGCTGGCACATGGAGCAGTGGCGGAATGGCTACTACTCTGCCCCCTTACGCCGACCGCATAGCGAGGGAAAATCAATGCCTCTGGATGACATGGATCTCGACGACGTTCACTTCCAGTTTTCGCGGCGCCCGTCCCCTCTGCCAGCGGATCTCAGGGCGGAGTGGCGACTCGCCGTAATTCTTTTGATATTGAAAAAGTGTTGGGGAGAGCGGGCAACACTACGGCAATTGCACGTTCTCAATTGGGCAGTGCGAACCGCGAAGTCCAGAGATGCCTTCATCAAGATATTGAGCCACGATCGGCGGCTCGATGACCCCGTGGTTAGATTCGAGCCAAGCCTGAATCGAGCCCTTGCTCTGGCGCTGGCGGAGAATCTGCTACTTCGTGAGCCAAACGGAACGATTCGTCTCACGGAGAAGGGAAGTAAGATAACTGAAGAGATCATGAGGGTTTCGACTTGTCTCGTGGGGGAGAAGGAGTTTCTGAGCCGAATCACCCGCAAGGTAACTCAACGCCAGGTTGACGACCTGCTTTCGTGGAATAGCGACTGAGTCGATGCGGCTGCGCCAGTTAGCGTTGAGAATCAATACGGCCGAAGGCCCCTTCGGTGTCACAGTCCCTTTTGGCCCTGGTCTCGTAGTACTTCGCGCCGACAATTCAACGGGGAAGTCAACGTGCATCCAGTCCATAATCTATGCCCTCGGCATAGAAGGGATGCTGTCAGCGAGCTACGAAGTTCCGCTGCAATATGCTTTGACCGAAAGACTTGAGTACAGAGGACGCGAAGTCCCCGTAGTCGAGTCGGAAGTTCTGTTGGAAATTGAGAACTCGAACGGTGCTGTCTTAACACTCCGTAGGCGGATACGGGGAGCCCGCTCGGATACCAAATTGGTTACGGTCTGGAACGGGCCGGCTTTGAGCGCGCCGGGGGAATACGAGGAGCGCGACTACTACGTTCGAATGGAGGGAGCTGCGCAACGCCCTCTAGGTCTCCATTACATGCTCGCCAACTTCCTTGGATGGGACCTTCCGACGGTGAATAGATTCGATGGCAGCGAATGTCCGCTCTACTTGGAATGCATATTCCCGCTGTTCATCATCGAGCAGAAACACGGTTGGTCTGGCATACAGGCCCGCTTGCCACTCCACTACCGGATCCGAGAGGTGGGAAAGCGGGCTACCGAATTCGTTCTTAGACTTGATGCTTACGCAATAGCGTTCAGGCGCCAGGCCTTGAGAGAGGAGGCGACAAGGATCTTATCTAATTGGCGTCTTATTGCCCAAGAAATTAGGACCCTTGCGGAAAGAGTGGGCGCTGTGGTTCGAGGTTTGCCCTTGGACGTTCCGTCCAACATCGATGTTTTGAATGCGATCGGGATTCTTGTCCCCAGACGGGACGCGTGGATTCCCTTGCCTGAAGCCGTATCCGAGGATAGGCGGAGACTGCAGGAACTGGAATCCATGGAGATACCACGTGTCCAAGAGATATCGGGTGCCCTGACTGAGGCGCTACGAGCTTCGGAGAAAGAGCTGGCGACATTGGAGTCTTCCGGTTTTCTTCTCTTTAAAGAGGTAGAGATTGAAAAGCGCGAGTCGGACAGTATCACGGAGCGCCTGGTCGCCCTAAACGATGACCTGAAGAACAATCAAGACGTGCTCCGACTACGTAACTTCGGATCCGTCGCGTCCTTGCCTAGCACGCTAGGTAGATGCCCCACCTGCGACCAAGCAATATCTGGTTCTCTGCTGATTCAGGTGCAGTCTGGAACATTAATGACGGTTGAAGAAAACATTGAGTTCATCCGGAGCCAGTCGGTAACCTTTGAGTCGATGCGCCGCGATGCTCAAGCGGTTCTTGACGCGAAGCGGCAGAAACTAAGGTCCATCCAGAACCGCGTGGAAGAATTGCGGACGCAAATCAGAACCCAGAAGGCATCGCTCGTATCCGATGCACGTATGCCTTCGATGGCGGCGATCCAGGAGCGAATTTCTCTCGGCAACCGCATACGCATGTTGAATGACGCGGAAAGCGAGATCGACCGCTTGACGAACAGTTTGACTGAATTACAAGAGAGTTGGGTTGAGGTACAACAACAGATTAGTGCTCTTTCGGGAGAAGAGCTATCAGCAGAGGATGAGCAGAAGCTAGCAGACTTAGAATCGACGTTCAAAGAGCAGGTCACTCAGTACGGCTTGGGGAGTGTGCCCGTTGGTGAACTTCGTATTTCGCGAGAAAGTTATCGCCCGATTCACGACGGTTTTGACCTGGGTTTCAACCTTTCGGCCAGCGATATGATCAGAACGATCTGGGCATATCTATATGGACTTTTGGAGGTTGCTCGTAGGTATAGTACGAACCATTTAGGCCTACTGATTCTCGATGAACCGCGACAACAGGAGACTGCCGCCATCAGCTTTGGTGAATTTCTACATAGGGCGGCCACTGCGCGTGATGCGAACCAACAGGTAATCTTCGCCACCAGCGAGGAGAGCCGGAATCTCAAAGCGATGTTGGGATCGGTACCACACCAGTACCTGGAGTTTGAAGGCAAAATCCTCTCAAAGCTAGAATAGAGAACCACCTCCGATCACAAGGACGCCAAGGCACTCCCCGAGGAGCTGAGCGAGTAGCAGCGGGCACACTAGACCAACACCAGGCCGCGCCCGCCGACGGCGGGCGGCCTTAACACTGGGTGCAGGGGTCACCCCTGCCCGCGGAGCTAACGCTCCAGCGTCACTTGCCGGTCGAGCAACCTCGAGAGCAGGTCCGTCCTTCTCTCGCAGGTCCACAGCTCGAGGTCGGCCTTCTCGTTGTTGGAATCGACACCGATGATGAGTCGACCGGGAGAGTAGCGAACCTCGATATTCTTGACCACACTGAAGTGGCTTCGGTCCAGCGCGTCGGCGACGCGCAGGATGGCGGCGAGACCACGGACCACACGCCGTTTCGAGGACGCCAGGCCGTTCATTTCGGGCGAGTCCAGCTTGGGCGCCTGCTTGCGATGGCCGCGCGCCGCCTGCGCGATCACCTCGACTTCGTCCGGATCGAAACCGAACAGCTCCGCGTTCTTGATCAGATAGTAGGAGTGGCGGTTGTGGCGGTCGTGATCGATGGCGTGGCCGATGTCGTGGAGCAACGCCGCGTATTCCAGCAGCTCGCGCGCGCTCTTGGGCAGCGCGAGCACCGGCGCGGTCGCATCGAAGAGCTTCAACGCCAGCTTGGCGACCTGGCGCCCGTGCTTGTTCACGCCGACGAAGCGGCTCGCAAGCGCATTCACCGAGAGCCGGCGCACGTCCTCGCCGCGGCCGCGAATGGCCGTGCTCGCGAGGCTCAGGAGAAGGCCCTCGCGCAGCGCCCAGGTGCATGCGACGAGAGTCGGCGCCGCCGAGCGCTTGAGCACAAAGTCCACCAGCGCGGCCGCGGCCGGCATCAGGTCAATCCGCTTGGCGTCGATGCCGGGCAGCTCCGAGCGCAGCGCCGAGTTTGCCGAGACCAGGTCGCCCGCGAGCTCGCTTATCTCCGCGGCCGTCGCACTGGCGCCGTGGAGGCGCTCCAGTTCATCGCCGCGCGCGGCGCGCGCCATCGCGACCAGGGTGTTGATAGTGCCCGAGGTTCCGATTGCGCGCACCACGCCCGCCTTGCGCGCCTTCTTGAGCAGCGCGCCGATCTCGTCGTTGAGATGGCGTTCGAGCCGCTTGAGCTGCGCGCGGCTGGGCGGGTCGTCGGTAAGGTAGCGCTCGGCCAGACGCGCCGCGCCCAGCTTCACGCTCTTCATCCACAGCGGCCGACCGTCGCGAACCAGCACCAGCTCGACGCTGCCGCCGCCGACGTCGATCAACAGATGCGGTCCGCCCTCGAGTCCGAGCGCGTGGCGCGCGGCGAGAAAGATGAGCCGCGCCTCCTCGGCGCCGGAAATGATCTGGACGTTGAGACCGGTCTCGCGGTGGATGCGCCGGATGAAGGCGACGCGGTTTTTCGACTCGCGGACCGCACTGGTCGCCACCGCGCGGTCCTTGGCCACCTTGCGGATGCGCAGGATGCGATTGAAGTTGACCAGCGCGCGCACCGCGAGATCCATCGACTCGGGCATCAGATGACCGGTCATGAATGCCCGCCGGCCCAGCCGCACGGTCTCCTTGACCCGATCGACCACCTCGATGTGGCCATCGCGGCCGACATCGGCAACGATCATGTGCACGGAATTAGATCCGACATCGATCGCACCAAGCCGCATGATCAGAAACTAACCTGTCATGCGCGCGATGTCAGCAGGGGTGACCCCTGCACCCAATGTTAAGGCCGCGCTCCGTTGTCGCGCGAAGAATCGCGCCCTGCCCTGCTGTATCCAGTCGATACGATGTCGCTGCTCCCCATTGATACACTTTTGCTACTTTCAAAAGACTGCCCAGCTTAATCTGGTCATTCCCAGGCTTCACATCGGTTGGATCTCCGCGTAGTCCGGCGGACGGACGCACTCGCGCGGGCGCGCTGACACAATGGCATATTTAATGCTGATCCGCCGCTGAACAACACGGGAATTCCGGTCAACCCAAAGCGCGCTGAGGGAGATACCATGGTCGAGCGGAGCCGAGGCGGGGATCCGATCGCGAGGCAGACGGCTTCCGAAGCCTCGCAAAACTACTGGAATTGGGACCGTGTGCGATGGGGGACGCATCGCGTCAACTGCTATCCGGGGAGCTGTCCCTTCAGGGTTTACGCGAAAGACGGCCGCGTGATCCGCGAGGAGATCGCATGCAACATCCCGCAGATCATCGACCCCGAGTACCGCGCCCCGGACTATAATCCGCGCGGCTGCCAGAAGGGCTACCAGCATTCGCGCGCGATGTACGGCGCGGAGCGCCTGCTCTACCCGATGAAGCGCAAGGGCGAGCGCGGCAGCGGCAGCTGGGAGCGCATCAGCTGGGATCAGGCCTTTGCCGAAATCGGCGCCAAGCTGGCCGACATCATCCAGGTTCACGGCTCGCAATCAATCATCATTGACCAGGGCACCAACGGGGCCGGGGTGCTGCGCGGCGGCGGCGAGGGCGCGGGGGCAGGACTGGCCACGCAGCTCGGCGGAGTGTCGCTGGACCTTAACTTTACGATCGGCGATTTTCTGCCCGGACAGTATCTGACCTTCGGGCAGTTCCAACAGTGTCCCGGCGTCGAGAACTGGTTTTTGGCCGACACCGTGCTCGTTTACGGGAACCCGGTGTACGCGTGTATTTCCGATTATCACTATGTGCTCGAAGCCCGCTACCGGGGCTCGAAAGTGGTGCAGATTTCACCGGACAAGAGTCCCAGCGCGCAGTTTGCCGACATGTGGCTCCCGATCAACTGGTCGGCCGATCCCGCGCTTTGGCTTGGGCTTTGCCGCATCCTGATCGACAAGGGATGGATCGACCTCGATTTCATCAAGGAGCAGACCGATCTGCCGGTGCTGGTGCGCAAGGACAATGGCCGGTTCCTGCGCGAGGCGGACCTCAAGGAGGGAGGCGACGCCGAGCAGTTTTATGTAATCGACGCCGCCACGGGCAAGCTCGGGGCATTGCCGAAGGGCACGCTGCAAATGGAGTGCGACCGGCTGCTGGAGGGCGCGGTTGAAGTTGCGCTCAAGGATGGGACGCGGGTCGAAGCGTCCACGGTTTTCAGCCTGCTGCGCAAGCGCGTGGCGGAGTACACGCCCGAGCGGGTTTACGAGATTGCGGGGGTTCATCCCGAGCAGCTCGACCGGCTGGCGGAATTGTGCCGGCCGCCGCGCAGAATATTCTTTTTCTCCGCGGCGTTCCCCGGGAAAATGTATCATGGCGATCTCTGCGAGCGGGGCGCGTGTTACGTGCTGGCGTTGACCGGCAATATCGGCAAGGCGGGCACCGGAAGCCACGGCTGGTCGGCCGGGGCAGAGTTCAACGCGGGGTCCGGGTTCGTAGGCAGCATGCCGCCGGAGATACTGGAGTCCGATGATCCCATAGGCGGCGCGCTGAACGCGACGCAAAGGATGCAGGACGCCTACAAGACCATGTTCGCGATGGACCCGACGATGCCGGTGCTGGAGGCCTCGCAGGGGATGTTGCGCGAGGGAATGAAAACCACCGGCACGCTCTCGCCGCCGGCTTTGTTTTGGTACTACCACGCCGGCTACAAGGACGTCTGGGACAAGCATCTGGAGGATCCCAACGCACCGAGGAAGATCAGCGAATACGCCGAACAGGCGGTGGCCAATGGCTGGTTACAGGGCTACGACATGCTCGCCAAGCCGGGCGCCAGCCCCAAGGCGCTGTTCGTTTCGGGCGGAAATCCGCTGCGCCGCACGCGCGGCGGAATGAACACTTACGTGCACACAGTGTGGCCCAAGCTCGACATGATCGTGGTGATGGACCCGCGCTGGAGCACGACCGCGCTGCACGCCGACTATGCGCTTCCGGCCGCATCGTTTTATGAATATGCGGATACCAAGTTCAGCTGTCCCAATACCCGCTTCAGCAATTTTACCGACGAGTCGGTGCCGATGCGCGGCGAGTCGAAAAGCGATCGCCAGATCATCCATGGCATTCTGCGCGGGACCACGGGCGAATTGAAAAAACGCGGCATCAACAAGTACACGGCCGGCCCGCGCGAAATCGAGGTGGATAAAATCTTGTGGCGCGCCACCTACGCAAACCATTATGGCGACAGCAACAGCGACGAAGAGCGGCTGGTGAACGACGCTTATCGCGCGCTGGGCGAGGTCGGATGGTTCACCAGCCTCGACGGCGAGAAGTTGGATCTCGAGAATCTGCGCAAGAATGGCGGCTCCTGGCTTAGCGGAAGGCCGACCTTCCCGGCGATGGTCGCGCAGAATGCGGACATGGTGGCGGGCGAGGTGTTCTGGTGCTTCCGCGATCAGGTCGAGCAGAAGGTGCCCTACGTCACGACCACCCGGCGGATCGAGTTCTACCTTGACCATCCGTGGTTCGTCGAGGCCGATGAACACCTGGTGCGCTACAAGCAGCCGCCGTACATCGGCGGCCACCAGCCGATGCGTCTGACCAGCGGCCATCTCCGCTGGAGCATCCACTCGAACTGGGTCACGGCAGAGGAAATGCTGAAGCTGCATCGCGGCGAGCCGTTCGCCTTCATCAATTCCGCGGTGGCGCGCGGCAAGGGAATCGCCGACCACGACTACATCCGGGTGTTCAACGATTACGGCGATTTCGTGGTGAGAGCCAAGCTGAGCGAATGCGTGCGTCCCGATCAACTGGTCATCTACCACGCCTGGGAGCCTTATCAGTATCCGAACTGGATGCCCTACGATGGAATTCTGCCCGGGCCGGTCAAGGGCCTGCACTTCGCCGGCGGCTATCGCCACTATCAGTACATGCTATGGAACTGGTCGCCCGCTCAGGAGGATCGCCACACCAGCATCGACATGGAAAAATCCGCCTTCCAGAGTTGACATCATAGTGATAGACGGCGGGGAGGGATTTTTATGTCCTTGGCGCTTACATCGGATGTCTTCGAGAACGGAAAGGAAATTCCCGCCGTCCATACCTGTGAGGGCAAAGACGTCTCGCCCGCGATCGCGTGGTCGGGCGTGCCAAGCGGCGCGCGCAGCCTTACGCTGATTATGGACGATCCTGACGCGCCAGATCCCGCCGCGCCGCGGATGGTGTGGGTCCACTGGGTGCTGTACAACATCCCGCCCTCGGCGGTAGGACTGCCGCAGGCCGTCAAGCCCGAGGCCTTGCCTGCGGGAACGTTCCAAGGGCGCAATGACTGGGGACGGAAATGGCGGTCCCTGCCCTCCGATCGGACGCCATCGATACTTCTTCAAGCTCTACGCATTGGATAGCCTGTTGCCGGATCTTAACCGGCCCACCAAAGCGCAACTGGAAGCTGCGATGCAGGGACACATCTTCGAGCAGGCAACGCTGATGGGAACCTACCAGCGGATCCACCGCTAGCACGGCGGCGCGGCGAAGGGGCGATCGGCGGCAAGCGAGCTATTGCACAGATGGAACCGGTCCAGCCCAAATTTAATTCTCCAGCTTCGATAATATCCGAGCGCGCGAAGGATCAAGGCGACAAGGTCATCCTCCTTTTCGAGGATCAGCGCATCACGTACGCCCAGTTGAACGAGCGCGTAAACCGGGTCGCGGGCGGCCTGCTTGGCCTCGGCGTCGCAGCCAAAGAGGGTGTGGCGATTATGATGCCCAACCGGCCCGAGTTCCTGTACGTTTTCTTCGCGACGCAGAAACTTGGGACCTGCGCGGTCCCAGTGAATGTTGCGCTAAAGGGCGAGGGCCTCGCCTACATCCTCAATCACTCCGAGGCGCGCTCGATCGTCATCGCGTGGGACCTGCTCGAAAACCTGGCGGCGATTCGATCGAGCCTCGCCGCCGCGATCCGCGTGATTGTGGACACCACCGAAGCGCCGCCGGAGTTGCGGCTGCCGGCCGGCGCGGTCGCGCTCGACGCACTAATGAAGACGGCGCCCGCGCCGGTGGCGACCGCCGAGCCCGCGGTCGAGATCGATCCGGAGGCGCCCGCCGTGATGCTGTACACCTCGGGCACGACCGGCCTGCCCAAGGCCGTGGTGATGCGCTACCGGGCGTTTAGCGGACCGATGCTGGATTTCGGGGCGTTCTATCGCGACGACGATGTCCTCTATACCTGCCTGCCGCTGTTCCACGCCAACGCACTCTTCCTGACCGCGGTCAGGGCGCTTGCGAGCGGGCACATGATGGCGCTTTCGCGGCGATTTAGCGCGAGCCGTTTCTGGGACGAGATCCGCCGCTACGGCGCGACCACCTTCAACGCGCTCGGCGCGATGATCCCGATCCTGCTCAAGCAGCCGCCGCGCTCCGACGACGCAGATAATAACGTCCGCATCGTGATGAGCGCCGCGACGCCGGCGTGGGCATGGGAACAGTTCGAAAAGCGCTTCAACCTCGTCATCTGGGAGGGATACGGCGCGGTGGACGGAGGAGGATTCTCGCTCATGAACCTCGGGACCTCGCCGAAGGGCTCGATGGGCAAGCCGCCACCCGGCATCGAGGCGCGCGTGTTCGACGATCAGGACAAGGAAGTTCCCGCCGGCGAGGTCGGCGAACTGGTCTTCAAGGTGGACGATCCAGCGGCGCGCCGGGTCGAGTATTTGAAGAATCAGAAAAGCTCCGACGCCAAGGTGCGCAACGGATGGTTCCATACCGGCGACCTCGCCTGGCGCGACCCGGAGGGTAATTTCTACTTCGCCGACCGCAAGACCGATTCGATGCGCCGGCGCGGCGAAAACATCTCCTCGTTCGAGGTCGAGAAGATCGTCAACCAGCATCCCGCCGTGCTTGAATGCGGTGCGTTCGGCGTGCCCTCCGATCTCGGCGAGGACGACGTGATGATTGCGGTCGTCTTCAAGCCCGGCCAAAGCGCCACGCCCCAGGAGTTGGCCCGCTTCTGCTCGGAGCGGATGGCGAGCTTCATGGTGCCGCGTTATTTCGACTTCCGCGAAAGCCTGCCAAAGACCGAAACCCATCGGGTTCAGAAGGCGCAACTAAAGCAGCAGGGCATCACCCCGACCACCTGGGACCGGGACAAGGGCGCCTTGGTGGACATTGGACGCAACACATTGAGGAGCTGAGTAAAACACGCATGGAACTCAAGGAAGCAATCGGCATCAGACGCACCATCCGTTTCTACAATCCGTACCGGCCGGTCGAGCGGGAGAAGATCCAGAAGATGCTCGAGGCCGCGCGGCTCACCTCGTTTTGGGGCAACGTGCAGGCGCTGCGCGCGGTCGTGATGTTCCGCGATTCCTCTCCGGCGGAAAATTGGGCGGCGCTCGTCGCCCCGCTCGGCACCAGTCAGCTAAAGCACTGCCCGGCGGTGATCCTCTGGTACTGGGTGGAAGAGGCGATCTTCGACCGCAAGACCGGCTACCTGACCCAGGGCGAGCGGCTCCATGAACTGGTCGCGGCGCGCGTGATGGGCGTGGACGAGGCCGCAGAGCACAAGGCGCTCGATCAAATGTTGATTCCCTACTTCCGCATGAACGCCGAAGATATGCTCAAATCCGGACTTACCGAGATGGATTGCGGACAGGCGATCGCCCAAGCCACTTTGGTCGCCTACGAGGAAGGCCTCGGCACCTGCTGCATCGGCACCGGAGAGCTCGGCGGCGTGCGCGAGCGCAAGATGCGCAAAGTGTTCAATCTTCCCGACACCGCCCATCTGCTGGTCGTGATGAGCGTCGGCTATCCGCTCGAGAGCCGCGAAGCGGGCGGCCAGCGGCCCAAGCTGCCGTTCGAACAACTGTTCTTCGTCAACCAGCACGGCAAGCCATTCGAGCGCGATCCCAAGGTGGTCGAGGAACTCAAGCGCGACAAGATGATCCAGGCGCCCGCGCCGCTGCCATGGCGCCAGCGGGAACTCGAATTCGTCCATAAGGCGCTGGATATACCGACGAGCTTCATTCCCTCGGGTGGCAGTTCGTAGCCGCTGGCGCGCGTGCATCCGGGGCAACGCGGGCGCGCGCCGCCGGTCACTCCACAGAGCGTAAGGCGCCCAGCACCGGCTCACCCTCGCTCGCCTCCGCGATCCCCAGCTTGTCCAGAATCGTCTTCTGTCCAATGCGCAGTCCCCGATCCGCCAGCATCGCGACGATCTCCGCGAACACTTTCACGTCGCTGTCGTCCGGCAAACCCAACTCGATTTTCGGATAGCGCACCTGCGGCCCCATGTTGAGCTCGACGATTGGCCGAACCAAATCGCGCGCGAGCGTCGCCGCCAATCGCCTAGCGTCCGCATTCAAGATGTCGCGTCTCACGCCCTCGTGGACTTCCGCCGCCGCTCGCGAACCTCCCGAATCAGGCATCTCAGTAGTCAATGTCTGGCCGAGAACTGCTTTACTCACTTGCGCGTCCAGATACTCACAAAATTTCTGATACAACTCCGCGCTGCCGTTCTGATGCGTCTCGGTAAACTCTATTACCATCGACTCCGGCATGATCGCCGCCGCATCAGTGCCTATTTTCGAGACCGCAGTTAGTAGTGCCTGCTTGTCCTGTTCCGACGCGCCCGGATGGTATTTGCCTACTCGAAGAGGCTGCCCGAATACTTCGGTGAACGTTACCCAGTCCTTTAGTACGTAGTTTTTGAACAGGTATGCCCATCCGGCGGCGCGCGCCAAGCCGCCGCGGATCGGCAGACCGGCCTTCGCCTTGGCAAAATGAGTCACGAACTTGAAGGGCGCCAGCGGCGCCGTCATCGGCTGTATTCCTATTCCGGGACGCATCGGGGCATATAGTCCGTCGCCGCCGAAATGGGTCGGTGACCGCGCCTGCGTTTCGCTCTCGACCGGGATTGCCTGGCCGTTCAGTGTCCGCACCAGCATCTCCTCGCCCGATATCCAGTCGAACGCAAACCAGCGCGGGTCGCGCCATTTCAATTGCGCGGGAAACCATTCTCGCCCAGAGGTATCCCAGATTATTTCAGTCGCTGAGAACCCCTTGCCCACCGCATCGAGCACGTCGAACAGCACGCTGTCGAGTTGGAGCGGTCCGGCGGCGATCATCTCGCGCACCATCGCCGCGGCGCGTTGATCCTCGGACCCGCTCGACGCCGCCCTCACCACCAGGTCCAGTTGCGCAACCGCATTCTTGCGCGTGCCGAGCACGGCCAGGTAATGCAAGTCTTTTTCCTCCATCTCCTCGGCCAGCTCGAGATACAGAAACGGATCTCCGAACTCGGCTTGTTGCAGGATTCCCGTCAATCGTTCAGGGGTCAGTCCGATCGACGGATGCATCACCGAATATATATTTCGCACTCCCGCCATCGTCGGCGCCGCCTGCTCTTCGCGCAGCATCCCTGTATCAACTTCGCGTCCATAAGCATCGTAAAGTGTCATTGTCGCTCTCCTATCGCGTCAGTCAGATGTATGCTCTTTCGATGCGGCCTCGCCTATTTTCAAAAACCATTCGCCGCCGCATCGATGGCACGCTTCGGGAAGCCGAATCAGGGCGAGTATAAACTCATAACCGCATTCTTCGCATTTCCATCTCCAGTAGCTATTCATCGGTGTTCAGAACCCACGCACACGAGCGACGACGGGATCGTCTTCCGCCGGCGGCGCGCCGAATGGATCGATCCGCCGGTCGAAGTTGTCCCGCTTGCCCGGCACGGGCGCCGAAATGTACGCGATCTGCCCGGGGTCCGCGCGCGACGCGAAGAACGCCAGCGCCGCCGCCATCGCCGAGTCGCCATGCCGTCCCTTGCCGTCGGCCCCGGCGCGCCGCTCGGCGACCTTGGCCACGCCTTGCTCGAGCACGATCGCGCGATGGTCCGCGAGCACGTCCGCATCCTTGGGAATCTCGATGGTGCCGTCCTCGAAGGCCGCCTTGTAGCGCGGCATATTGTCGCGGTACCACGACTCCGACAGCATCACCTGCACGATTCGCGCGCCGTAGCGCTGCGCGGCGGTCTCCGCCAGGTACTGTCCGTTGCCGCGCGCGTCCATCGCGCCCGTGGTGAATCGCGGGATGCAGTCGGCGATATAGAAAAGCACCTGCTCCTGGTTTCGAAACGGGATATTGCGCAGCTCGACCACGAACGGCGTGCGCCGCGTCAGGTCACGGGCGATCTGGAGCGGCCAGATCACCGTCAAGTCGCCCGATCGGCCGAAATCCTCGCCGAAAAAACTTGCCAGCGCCGGATCCAGCGCCGCGATTGCCGGCGCCAGGTTGTCCTCGCACCACGCCTGCGTCTCCGAGTAGCGATCCGCTTCCGGGCGGCCCGAAAATTCCGCCGGCATTTCCCATCGCAGTATGGGAATACCGGCCTTCATCCGCGCCTCGATCAGCACCGAGCTCAGGTACGCGCCCGACGACGCGCGCGGGATGCAGAAAAGTTCTTCGCCGACGTTATCGCCGTAGTAATCGACAATCTGCTGGCGCCATTCGCGCTGCTTTTCCTCGCTCCACTCGGTTTCGCTCTGTTCGCAGATTTTTCTGTATAGTCCGTCCGATAGTGCGTCGTCGAAAGTCGTGCGATGAAGTGAGTATGGACGCCGGCCGGCGCGAATCTCACTGATTAGTTCGTTGAAGGGATTGTCGGCGCCGTTGTGCGTTGAAATTATCCGGACCAGCCCGCCCCACATCGTAAACGCGAGCGCCGCCTTCAGGAGGCCCGGCAGGTCTTCATGGAACGCGGCCTCGTCTATAACCGCGCATCCGTCCTTGCCGCGCAGATTGGACGGCCGCGAGGACAGCGCCACGATTTTGTGGCCCGACGCGAAACGGATTCGGTAGGCCAGGATGTCGGCGCGCTCGTCCTCGAGCGCAATTTCCTCGATCGCCTCCGCCGCCCGATTGAACCGCCGGGCCCATCGCGCGGCGGCCTCGACGAATTCGAGCGCCATGTCCTTGTTGTAGCCGATATACCATCCGTCGATTCCGGCCCGCCCGCGGACGGCCGCGCCGAGCGCGCGATCGGCAGCCTCGGTCCAGGTGATACCTATTCGCCGCGACTTCTCGCTGACCTTGACTTGCGATTGATCGGCCAGCCATCGGCGCTGATATGGAAGTAATATTGAGAGTGGTTCATTCATTAGCTAATCCGCAGAGGTGGGAGACACAAGGCCATCCTGGAATTTGGACCCTCACCCGCGCCGGAGGCGCGGCCTCTCCCTGTCAGGGCGAGGCAATCCGGGGTCCCTCGCCTCGGTTCGGGATGACAGAGAAAACGCGCGGAAGGAAAGTGAATGCGTGCTCATCGCTAAATCTCCATCAGGACTGCTCGGATCTGATCGGCGGCGTCCGTGCTCAGGCCCTTGGCGCGCGCCTCCTCGACCTTCTGCTCCACCGCCGCCACTTTCGCGCGCGCGCGCTCGGCCCATTTCTGCTGCTCGGTTTCCGTTTTCGCCAGCCCCGACACGCATCGCGCCAGCGCCCCGATATTCACCGGCGCAATCGTCGCGTCGCGCCGCCTTGCACCACCCTCCTCCTTGGAGACGGCGAGCACCTGGAAAAGCTGCGTCTGCACCAGCCTCAGCAGCGCGGTCTGCATCTGCGCGTCATCGTCCTTGAATTGCTCGCAAACGATTCGCGCCTGCTCCGTCGCCATCCGGATCGCGTCGAGCCGCTGCTCGAAGTTCTGCCCATACCGGTTGATCGTCCTGGCCGAGATCTCGAAGCCATTGTCGGCCAGCCATTTCGCCAATTGCTGCGAGGTATGGAACCTGCCATCGGCCATGAGCGCGTCGAGCTGCTGCTTCAGGTCCCGGGGCATCCGCCTCATCTTCCAGCCGGTGGCCGGCGCTTCCGCAAGCGGCACCCGTTTCGGCTTGCCGCCGGGCTCGCTTTTCTTCGCGGCCTTTTTTTTCCTCATCGCGGTGCTCAATCCCCCTCAGTACTTGCGCGGGCGCGCCACGCCCGCGGGAGCCGGGGAGTTGTACTCGACGACGTCAACGCCGCTGGCGGTGAGTTTCGCGAACCAGGTTTCCGCGCCCTCCCCTTCGAGTTCGAGCAAGCCTAAGTCGCGCAGATAGGCGAGCTCGCGGCGCACGGCGTTGAGCGACAGCGAGAGCTTGATGTCGGCGAGCACCCGCCAGATTATCTGCTCCGAGACCGCGATCGGACGTCCCGCGTCGATGACGCGCAGCACCCGCCATCGCGCTTCCTCGCGCCGTTTTTGTTCGAGATCAATTGCGTCCGGCATACAGCCTTTCCTTTACCTCTGCGATATCTTCGCGCATCTCTTCGCGCATCGCGTCCAGCTTCGCGTCCAGCGTGTCGCTGAACCTGATCCAATCCTCGCGCCGCACGTATTCCACCGGCAGAGCCACCCGCAAATCAGTAAGCTGCTTTTCAAGCTCGTCAACGCGGCCGGAGTCGCGCTGATGCTGTTCGTCGCGCCGCTTCAGCAGCCATTGAATCGTGCTCGCATTCACCGCGACAAACGCGACGAAAGCAGCGGTCCATCCCGCGACGTTTCCCCATTCCATATTTCAGTATTAAGGCCGCGCTCCGATGTCACGCGCGGGCCGCTGCGGCGGCGGCGCAGTGATTAAGGCCGTGCTCCGTTGTCGCACGCGGGCGCTGCGGCGGCGCGGGCCGTTGCTACGGCGGCGCAGTATTTCAAGGCTCAGGCTCATTATGAGGAGGTCGAGGAGCTCGGCGCGGGACTCGGCGCAGGCGCCGGTGTCACTTCTGTAGTCAGTGAGGATGCCGCTCCGCTCAACGTTGCAGCCTGATTGTTCAACTGCGTAACGACTGCTTCGACCGCCGGGTCGTCTGCGTTGACACTGCCGCTCTGAAGATTCCCGATAAGAGTCGCCGCCGCATTCATCGCCGCCGTGGCGCTTGTCACGGCGGCCGCGATAGCCGCTTCGGCCGCTTGAAGGTCCTGAATTGCACTCATGATCGTTTTTACAACCTCTTCCTTTGTTTGGGACGTTAACCGCGCTTGTTTCAGTATTAAGGCCACGCTCCGTTGTCGCGCGCGGGCCGCTGCGGCGGCGCAGTTTTAACTATGGCCTCACGTGCCAACGGACTTAGCTCTTCGCCGACGATGAGGTGCCGGTCGGCGCGGTCACAGGAGCGGGCGCTGCGCCGGTCGGGCAATTACCGAGAGTCACGGTCTGAGGCACGATGAGTTGATTGCTCGAATTGGTGTAGCCATACACCTGGCACGAGAACTGATTGGCCTCGGTCTGGTAAGTGGTGTTGATGGACAGCGGCAGCGCAGGAGTCTTGCCTTCGCAATAGAGCACGAGGCCCGCGTAATCGACCTGCGCCTGCGCGTTGCAGAAGTTGGTGGCTTCCATGCTGAGAGCCGCGGCGCTCGGCACGATGGTATTCTTGCCACTGATGATCTGTTTCGGTGTCGGCTGAAGCAGACCGCCGCCCTGCTGAGCGCATCCCGCAAGCATCAGCACCCAAGCCCATAGGAACAGGCCGGGCAATTTTCGAAGTTTCAAACTCATATCAGTCTCTCCTTTTGTTTCGGCGGCATAATTGCCGTTTTTTCAGTGGCTGTTCGCTTGGGTTGCCCCATTTTGCTGGCGCTGTCCTTTTCGCAAGGGCTACGGCACATAGGTCACATGACTCGCGGCGGTGCTGAGCGGCGTCGAAAGCTCGCTCAGTCCGGTATCGACGGGAGTCTCGATGTACATCGTCACAGCGCCAAAACTGTCGCATCGCGCGATGATGCGATGGGGCGCCGAGATCAGCGGGATCGGGCTGGTCGAAACGTCAATCGCCATCGCGGTGCCCGGCGCGAGTTCGCCCGCTATCGGCTCGCGGCCTATTGCGCATTCAAGCGTGAACATCTTCTCGTGCACCTGAGAGCATCCGGTGGTTGCGGCCGCGGCGATCGCGAGTATCGCGAGGCCGATCGCGATCGTCGCGGCGGCAAGCGACTTACTCAGCAGGAGGTTGTTCAATTGAGCGTTCACGCGCCCTGTCATACGCGTCGCGGCAGTAGTCGCGATCGTCGTGAAGAATCTTGAACCGTTTCTGACGCACGAGGTCCTGGTCGAGCGTGAAGCACGCCGCTAATCCCGAGCCGAGCGGACACGGCGCTTGGATAGCGTCGGGCAGTTGCGGCGGCGGATCGAGCGGGGCGATTTTTTCAGTATTAAGACCATTGGAGCGGTCACTCGCGGATTGCTGTGGCGACAATGCAGGCAGGCCGGGCGCGTCCATGCGGATCGTCGGCGCGCACGCCGCGAACAGGCAGGCGGAAATCAGCACGGCTGCTGCTTGAATGCGAAACCTTGCGCAGGTTTCGCGCTTCCGCGGTCGTGGCGGCGACGGCGCAGGGGAAATCGCAAAGTGTGCGAGGCGCACCCTTCGCTCTCCCGCGCGTGAGAGCGAGAGATGCGTCCGCGCATATATCGCGATTCTCACTGCGCACCCCGTCGCCACGGGGCGCACGCCGCGTAGGCGATTATTGACCGGAATCCGCATCTACTTTTTTCCCGCTCGTGCGTAAATCGTTTTTCGCCTGCTCGACGTCGGACTCGGATCGATCGCTGATTGAGAGCGGGGCGGTCGCGACGACTCGGCCGTAAGCCGCCAGCGCGCCGGTTCCAATCGCGAGTATCGCCTCGGTCGAAACGTGGCCGGTCGTGAAAATTATCGACAGCCCGGTAAGGATCGAGCCGAGCCCGCCCCAGAAAGCTTTGCTTTTCCAAAATGCTTTTGTGACCATCATTGTTTGAATACCGTCGAGCCGCATCAGCGGGCGTACGCGCGATTCAGCCATCGCTTGATAAATTTGTTTTTTTCGTTATTGCCGCGATGTCCCCGATCGGCTTTCGCGGCGACCATCCGGTAATGCGCCGCCAGCTCAGAGCGCAACGCCGGCATCAGCGCGGCCGGGTCGGCGCGCGCGGCTTCAGCCACGGTGGAGGGCCCAATCAGGCCGTCTTCGGCGGTCAAAAATTCAGGGCTGTACGCGTCAGGAACGCTGCTTGATGGGTCCACGGTTCAATCGCTCGGCGATCGGCGCGGACGTTAACGCGGGGGCGTCAAACGGATCTTCGGGAGCGTGATTCAGCGCGAGCACCTTGTACACGTATCGCTCCGTGCATCGGAGTTGCTGCGCGATGCGCGAGATGCTGACGTGGTCCGCACGCATCTTGAGGATTCGCATGCGCCGGCGGGCATGAGTGCTGGTGACCGGAATCACCAGTCGATCGCCACCAAACACGTGCGCCATCGCGAGCGCCGCGATCAGCCCAATCGAGCGCGTGATCAAGTCGCCGGGTCCGGGGGCTACCGGGATGTACAAGCGGCGGCCGCCGAAATCGGCGATCAGCTTGTCGGCGGCGTCGTCACCGATCGAATGACCGATCTGATCGTAGAGCGAGGTCCGCGCGACGGGCACGAAAGGATTGAAACGCGGCGCCGGCGAAGGGGCGCGGTTGAGCGCGGGCATCCGGCTGGGGACGGCGCTCATAAGCCGTACGCGAGGCGAAGATTGGAGGGAATCGAGCCGATCTTACGATCGCGATCGTAAACCAGGCGCCAAGCGATCTCGCCGTTGTCATGGGCGCAGCTTTGGCACAGGCCGCGATTGCGAATTACGTCGGCGTGGGTGGTGGTCGCGTGACACCACATGCAGGCAACGACGCGATTAGAAACGGTGGGACGAAGGACAGCGGCCGCGGGTTCCATAAATCCTCCGCGCGAGTCCGGGGGGGGTATCGGACAGTGTGACGATGAATCGCGAACTAGGCTAAAAGTGTGTGGGCGGTAAGATCGATCAGGGGCGAGCCGAGGGAAGTGGGCGGTCGAAGGCCTGGCAGGGCGATATTGGGAGAGCGGAGGCGCGATTAGGGTCGGGGGATTTGGGGTGAGTCGAGAGTGATTTGCTGGTGGCAAGATCATGCGCTTTATGATTTTTATTTCACATTAGGAGATTTATGTCAACCACAGTAGTGGACGCAGCATTTCGCTCGCGGCTGACGCAGGTGATCCAGTCATTCGGCTCGGTGGTGGCGCTGGCGGCGTCGGTCGGGGTTTCGGACAACGCCATTTACAAATGGCTATCGGGCCGGGGACAGCCGAGCGTGGCAAACCTGGTGGCGCTGGCGCGCGCGGGGCGGGTGTCGGTCGAATGGCTGGCGACGGGAACCGAGGCGGCGCAGAGTGCGCAGGCGATCACGCACGCAGTTGAGCACGGCGACTTCATCTTCATGCCGCGCAACCGGATTCGATTCTCGAGCGGGCGCGACGGGATACTTCGCAGCGACCAAGTGGTGGATTCGATCGCGTTCCGCGCGGCCTGGGTCAAGCGGCGGCTCAACACGGAGTCGCGCGACTTGATTCTGATCGAGGTAGTCGGCGATTCGATGGCGCCGACGGTCGAGGATTCGGACTTGATACTGGCCGACCTCGCGGAGCCGCGCTTCAGACAGGACGGGATCTATCTGTTGCGCCATGACGGCGGGCTTACGGTGAAGCGAATCCAGCGGCGTCCGGACGGAAAGTTGCTGGTGCGCAGCGACAATCCGAAATACGAAGCGATGGTAGTGTCCAACGTGAAAATCATCGGCCGAGTGATTTGGATTGGCGGCTGCGTGTGATCGGCGCGGGGGCGGAAGGAATTCCGGTCGCCGACAGGGGTCCTCTAAAAGAATTGGGATTGGTGTAGCCTTTCGATCGCCATGAAGAAGGTGCTGGTGGTTTGTACCGGTAATGTGGATCGCAGTCCGACGGCGGCGATGGTGCTGGCGGAAATGTGCGCACCCATGTGGGTCACATCGGCAGGCACGGAACCGTGGGCGAAGAATCCGGTCAGCCTAGAGCTGGTCGAGGAGGCCGACGTGATTTGCGTCATGGAAGAGGCGCATCGCCGCCATATCCGTGACCGCTTCGGCGAGGTGCACGCTGGAAAAGTGGTGGTGCTCGACGTTCCCGACAACTATGTCTGCTGGGAAGACGAACTCATTCAGCTGCTCAAAGGCAAGCTGCGCACCGCACTGGGACTGACCGATTCGCGACGATAGCGGCCTGAACCTCGCCGCGATCCTGATCGGTCTGCCAAGCGCCGCAATTTCCGTGCTGGGTGCAACGCGCGTGACACCGACCGGCGCGCTTTGCGAAAAACGATCTGAACTTCCTATCTGCCGACCGCGTGACGAACCGTAGTGAGTATATAGATGAAGTCGCGCGGCGATCGCACCTCGCCAAGAAGCGCCACGCGCGACAGCATTTCCATCTCGTCGCCCGAGATGTTGTGGATGCGCCTGAGCTGCTGGTTCTTGTGGAAATCTTCCCAAGCCGACTTCGCGTTCGTCTCGGGCTCAGGTTTGAGGATAGCCTGCGCGCGCGGATTGGCGAGGAAAAATAGTTCCCGCCGATCGAGCCCGAGCACTTCGGCAAGCCGTGTAACGATTTTGTCCGACGGGTGGCGCTTGGCCGATTCGAGGTGGCCGACGTACGGAGTTGAAGTCTTGATGCGACGCGCGACCTCTTCCTGGGTCAGGTCGAGTTGCCGGCGGCGGTCACGAAGTACCTGGCCGAAATTGCGTTCCTTGAAACGTGCCATTGACAGCATCCCCTCGAGCAGTCGTGTGCGACGTGGGATATACCGCGTTCTCAATCAATTGGGTGAGCTTTAATGCTGACGGTTTTTAGCATCGAAACGCGCATGAGGCAAACTCAGCGCTGGAGCCTGCCCGGCTTCGGCTTCCTGAAGGTCGCCGCCCTGCACCAGGGTGGACCATAAATCCTTCGGATCGCTGAAAACCAGGTCGGACTTGGCCGGGACCACGTACCACGCGCCACGCATAACTTCGCTGTAGAGCTGATCGCGCAACCACTGAGCCTTGCCTGAAATGACGCGGAGATCGGCGACCCGCGGGTCCTTCAGGATCGCGGCGATGGCGTCGTGGCCGGTCGCGACGTAAGTGTCGTCGAAAATTCGCGTCGCGGAGCCGGGCGGCGACGACGCGCGAAAGATCACTGACTCCTCGTCAGGTTCCACCGGTCCGCCCAGGTAGATCGTTTCCTGCGTGCGCTTGAGCTGGCGGGCTTGCGGGAAGATATCCCGAACCCGCACTTTGTCCGGACTGTTTATTATGACGCCGGCAAGCAGCGGCGGCTCTGAGGACGGGATCATCAGGATTACGGCGTGCTGAAATGGCGGCTCCCGCAGATCGCGGGTGGCAACCAGAAAGGAGGGCGTCGTCAGGTCCGTGCTATCCGCCTTTTGCGCCGTCGCCAAGGTCGCAATCACCGCCGTGGATACGACCAGGAGGCCCGCTATCACCTGTCCACGGAGCTGGCTGCTGATTCCCCGCATGCAGCAACTACATAGCCGCAACTCGAACCAATGTTCAACGCCGGTTATCGCGCGACTTAGGCCCTGCGCGGTCAGCGTTGTCGAGACTTGGCGATGTTGCGGGTGCCCGCTTTGCGCACCGATCCGACCTCTGTAAGCAAGTCGGGGAGTCCGATCGCCTCGGCGCGAACTTCAAGGTCATACCGAGCCGACCCGGGATGGACGACATAGAGATGCGAGAGTTGGAGATCCTCCAGGGCGATCCGCATCGATCGCGTCATGCGGGGAGCGTCAGCGTATTTGACCTCGACTCCGATGCGCTTGCCGTTCAGGGTTACGAGCAAATCGAGTTCCGCCCCCGATTGCGTGCCCCAAAAGTAGGCGTCGCGTGTTCCAACCACGTTCAAAACCTGCTCGATCACGAATCCTTCCCATGAAGCGCCGAGCTTGGGGTGCGATTCCAGCGCCTCAAAGGACTCCGCGCCTAGAAGAGAATGAAGTATGCCAGTGTCGCGAACGTAGAGCTTGGGAGATTTGATTTCACGCTTGCCGACGTTCTCAAACCACGGCTGCAGCTCGCGAACGACCAGCGCGCCCACCAGCACGTCTGCATGCCGCCGGATCGTTGTGTGCGCCTCGCCCAGCGAGCGTCCAATCTCCGAGGCGTTCCATACCTGCCCATGATAGTGAGCCAGCATCGTCCACAGGCGGCGCAGCGCGCGCGCCGAAATATCGATGCCGAATGAGCGCAAGTCGCGCTCCAGGAACGTGCGGATGAAGTCGCGGCGCCAGGCGCCGCTTTCCGCCTCGCCGCGCGCCAGGAACGACCGCGGGAATCCACCGCGGAGCCACAGCCGACGCATCGCGGTCGCGCCGACCTCGCGCAATCCGAAGCCGCCCATGTCCACGAAGGCGACTCTTCCGGCGAGTGACTCCGAGCTCGCCCGAACGAGTTCAGGAGAAGCGCTCCCGAGGAGCAGGAATCGCGCCGTTTGCCGAGATCGATCAGCCAAAACCCGGAGTACTGGAAACAATGCGGGGGCTCGCTGCACTTCATCGATGATGACCAATCCCTGGAGGCGCTCCAGAGCCGTCATCGGCTCAGCCAGTCGCGCTTCGTCGGCGGGATTCTCAAGGTCAAAGTAACGGGATTGGATCGATTCGACGATGTGGTTGGCGAGTGTGGTCTTGCCGCATTGCCGGGGTCCGAGCAGGGTCACTATCGGCGCCAGCCGCAGCGCGTTGCGGAGGCGCGCCTCGAGCTCCGGCCGCGCAATCCATTTCGGCATCCTTGCATTTTGAGTATCAGACGCTCAAAATGCAATCACGGTCGCGCAATCGCTTTTCATTGCTTTTTGGATCCGGCGCCGGTCCAGTTCCGGCGGCGGCGCTCCGGTACTCAAGCGCGTTTCCAAGCGTCAACTTCGAGCGTACAATCCAGCGACAATGTGGCTACTCGATCGCACCGATAGGCGGACACCAGATCACGCTACCAGCGATTTGCTCGAACGCATCCAGCGACTTGAGCGCGAGCAAGCGGAGCTTCGGGCTCGGCTCGAAGGCGAGCGCCAACTTCGAATTCTCGGGGCCCAGATCGTCGGAGCGGCGCAGGTCGCGCCGGTGATCGGTGGCGCGGTAGAGAAATTTGCTCAGGCGATGAGAGCACCGGCGCCACGCGGCGCGCTGGCGGAATCGCTCGCGCTCGAACCGCGTGGCGGTATTTCGATGGAACCTTCATGCCAGAGTCTGCAATGCTAGAAGCCCGGATCGCCGAGTACGAGCGCTACGCTACTGGCGGGCGCGCCCGAGCCGCGCAAGCCGCCCGCTCGGCCACAGGAACATTTGTTCGAGCCAGATAGGATGACGATGCCGTTCAAACCACAAAATGTAACTTGGGTAGGCGCTCACCATGGGACACCGAACGGACTATCGAGCGCGAAGTTCGTGTGTGGGTACTGTGGCAGCCGAGTCGCAAGCGATGCCGGTTGGGATGGACACGTTCCAGGGCCGAGAACCGTGTCCCGGATCCGAATATGTCCTGATTGCAGCGGACCAACACTGCTTGAAGGAGAAAACCAACTTCCCGGAGTCCTTTACGGGAATCTAGTTAAGCATCTTCCCGACGATATCGCGAGGCTGTACGAAGAGGCTCGCTCATCTATGGCTGCTGGAGCGCCCACCGCAGCGGTCTTGTGCTGTCGAAAGCTTCTCATGCACGTTGCTGTTGAACGCAAGGCTAAGGAAGGCGAGAATTTCGTCGCGTACGTTCAATACCTCGAAGACAACAATTTCATTCCCGCGGGTGCGAAGAGCTGGGTGGATCAAATTCGCACAAGAGGGAACGAGGCAAATCACGAGATACAAATAAAATCTCGACCGGAAGCCGAGGAGATGATCGACTTTGTAGAAATGCTGTTGAAGGTGATTTACGATTATCCTTCTCGCGTTCCCGTACCCACCACTTAAAGACCCAAAGGAGGCGCGCTCGCTTCGCTCGCCGCCACTATTCCCGTTTAACCACCTTTCCCGCGCGAGGCGCTTGCCGCGGGCGCATCTTGATCTTGAGCGCAACTATCGCGAGCGGGGTCGAACCGGCGACAGTCGCGGCCATGGAAGATGGCGCTCACGTTGGCAAGCTGCTGAATCCCCGCATGCAGCAACTAGATAGCCGCAACTCGAACCAATGTTCAACGCCGGTTGTCGCGATCCCCCGCCGCGAATCCTGGATGCCGGTCAGTTTTTCTCAGAGCGATGCGCCGGCTCAGGACATCATCTGAGGGAAATTTTGTCGCGGTCGAGGCTGGAATGCTCCGTTTCAGCGGGCGCTTCAACGCGATCGCGAGTTTCCACGGCGTGCTGGTCGGCGGCGCGGTAAGGATAGGAGCTTCCGTAGCTGCTGTAACTGCTATTGTAGCCGTTAGAGCTGTTCCAATAACCGGGGCCGCCGCCGAAGCATCCTGCGACCAGAGCCGCAATCAGGATCCCGCCCAACGTCATTATTACTTTTCGAGAGTCAATCGTTTTCATACATTCGCCTCAAGATTCGCGGGCGTTTTTGACGGACGCCAGAGCTTTCGTTGCCGGCGTTGCGCGTGCCTTTCGTGCCTCGTTCTTCGCGGCGGCAATCGCTGCAAGGTTTGCACGACGATCAGATCCTCCGTCGCCGTAGTGCCACACGTGGAATCGGTCGGAGTCGCCTATTTGGCCACGCGTCCCGGCGTAGTTTTCAGTCCATTCCGGGTGATGCGAGGTGACCCAGTCGTGCCGGTTCTGCAGCCACCAACCGGCGTCATGCCATTGATTGTGACTGTCGTAGTCGCCCCACGCTTTCTGCCACGGCGTAGCCGCGGCTGGGGCGGCGACGGTCAGGATCATCGCCCCGGCTACGGTGATCGCGGCCAGAGTGATCAGGATTGGATGGAAACGAGGTCGTTCCATAGCGGCTTTCCTCAAGCCTGCCTGTCTGACGATTTTTGTTGGTCTAGCGGAGCGTGGTCAAAGGCGAGCAGAAGGGCCACTGGTCGGGCTGGATCAAAGTCGGGCTCGATTCCTTTTACGATTCCGACAAATCAAAGTCTATTCGCTTTTCACGAAGTCTGTCAAATAAGCTACACTAATTAGTTAATGAGTATGTAGTGGATATACTCAGTTGGGGTGGTAGACGAATAGCAATTAGCTATTGTGAGTTGCCATGAGAACCAGGCAGCGGCCGGATTCCCAGAGACAGCCGCGCGCATGATCCCCTTGAGCGTGCAGTCCGGATTGAGCATCACGTGGAGCAGCCGAGACGACGCGGACGGCGCCGAATCGGATCGCGAGTCTCGAGATCGGCGGACGGCCGTACTGATCTCCAACAGATCCGCGGACGGCCGGGCTGATCTCAAACGCCGACGCCGAAACAGTTTGGTTCGTCTTTTGGTTCTTTGCAGAACAACGACTTGATCGTTGCGGGGAACATTTCGTATCTTGCAAAAGTCGGTTACGATACAAAGAAGGTTGCCGGCCAAAGTGAGCTTGAACATCTGGCTGCTCGCCAAGGCCGACAACTCGTGTGCATGTGGATCAACCGGGTAATTCCACGAACTTGGGGGTCGCCCAGTGAGTACGGCGGTTCAGCTACCGATGAGTCGAACGACTGCCAAAGCTTCTACTCTCGTCGAACTTCTTCGCTCGCGGGCGCTCCAGCAGCCAGAGCAGCGGATGTATGCTTATCTGGTTGACGGAGAAATAGAAGCAGCGCATCTGACCCATGGGGCGTTGGACAGGCAAGCACGGGCTATCGGAGCGATCCTCCAAAGCTATAGAGCGAGGGGGGAGCGGGCACTGTTGCTGTATCCGGCGGGTCTCGAGTTCATCCCGGCCTTTTTTGGATGTTTATATGCCGGCGTAATTGCAGTTCCGCTGCCTCCGCCGAATATGGCGCAGCCGCAGCGGACCGTCCCGAGGCTGCGCACGATCGCAAACGATGCTCAACCGATGCTCGTGCTGACCACGTCATCGATCCTCGCCAAGGTTGAGGGCCTGTTCACGCACGCTCCCGAACTGCGAACGATCCATTGGTTGGCGACCGACAAGATTGTCGGCAGCGCGGCGGATGAATGGCACGACCCGGCCGTGGCCGCCAACACCCTGGCTTTGCTCCAATATACTTCGGGCTCTACCGCAGCACCGAGGGGCGTAATGGTCAGTCACGAGAACCTGCTGCAGAACTCAGCGAACATCAGCCAGGCATTCGAGATTGGACCCCAGACTGTATCAGTGACATGGCTGCCGTTTTTCCATGATATGGGACTTACCAATGGAATTATCCAACCCATATACGGAGGGCGTCAGTGCGTTATCATGCCCCCACAATCCTTTCTTCAGCGGCCGGCGCGGTGGCTTCAGGCTATTTCGCGCTACAAAGCCACGATTAGTGGAGGCCCCAATTTCGCGTATGAAATGTGCGCTCGCAAGATTAGTCCGGAGCATCGCGAAGGTCTCGACCTCAGCAGTTGGAAGGTGGCGTACAACGGTGCGGAGCCAGTCCGTGCGGAGACCCTGAAACGGTTTGCCGCGGCTTTTTCATCCTGCGGTTTCCGACCGAGCTTCTCTTATCCGTGTTACGGACTCGCTGAAGCCACGTTGATCGTTTCGGGCGGACTGATGCAAGATGAGCCCGTTCTCTGCACAACGCGGGTGGCAGCACTCGAGCACAACGGCGTCGCGGAGGCCTCGGACGCGGCGCAGAATGCACGGACACTGGTTGGATGCGGGCGCGCGATGCCCGATACGAAGATTGTTGTCGCCCATCCTGAATCGATGACCGCTTGCGGACCCGATGAGGTCGGGGAGATTTGGGTATCAAGTCCGAGCGTGACTCAGGGGTACTGGAACCGGCCAGAGGAAACCGAGCAAATCTTCCACGCCTACCTGGCCGATACTGGCGAGGGGCCGTTTCTTCGCACCGGAGACCTGGGATTCTTGAGAGACGGCGAGCTATTTGTCACCGGCCGGCTGAAGGATCTGATCATCATCGGCGGCCGCAATCTTTACCCCACCGACATCGAATTTACGGTCGAACAAAGCCATGCGGCAGTACGGCCGGGGTGTTGCGTCGCGTTTTCGGTTGATGTCGCCGACGACGAACGTCTGATAGTCGCAGCCGAAGTGGAGCGCCGCTACCATCCGGAGCGGCATCAACTGAACGGCGAATCGCGCGATTATTCACCCGCAAGCAACCACAACGGGCGGTCTCCAGCAGACCTGGACGCGGTGGTTCGAACCATTCGCCGCGCGGTCGCGGAGGAGCATGACGTGCGGGTGCATGCGGTCGTGTTGCTCAAGGCGGGCGGCATTCCGAAGACTCCCAGCGGCAAGATTCAGCGCCGTGTGTGCGAGGCGAGGTTTCGGGACGGGACGCTGGAACAGTGCGCGAAGAGTGAGTAATGGCCGGAAATCAAACTAACGGCGCTGTCCGGCCTGACGCGGAGCGCAACGGACAGCGCGAGAAGGGGAATTCGGAACCCGGCGCGGAAGCGATCCAGGCCTGGCTGGTAGCCAAACTTTCCGAGCTGCTGGAAATCGAAGCGAACGAGATAGACGTCGGGGAACCGTTCGCGAGCTACGGACTGGGATCGACGGAGCTGGTCAGTCTCTCTGGTGATCTCGCAGAATGGCTGGGACGACAGCTTCCGGCCGAGTTGGCATATGAGTTTCCGACCATCGAAGCTCTCGCCCGCGGTTTGGCGGACTCATCAAGCGCGTCGCAGCCGGCCACCGAGGCGAGCCGGGTTCGGGAGGCGAATGCCGAAGCGATCGCAATAATTGGGATCGGCTGCCGCTTTCCTGGCGCAGAGGACGCGCGAGCTTTCTGGAATCTGCTGCGCAACGGAGTGGATGCAATCCGGGAAGTTCCCGCGGAACGCTTCAACTTGGACGATTTTTTCGATCCCGATCCCGTGGCCCCGGGCAAAATGGTCACGCGCTGGGGTGGTTTTATTGAGCACGTCGATCAGTTCGATGCGCATTTCTTCGGCATCTCGCCGCGTGAAGCCGCACGCATGGATCCTCAGCAACGCCTGCTACTCGAGCTGGCCTGGGAGGCGCTGGAAGACGCCGGACAGGTGCGGGAGCACCTCGCGGGCACGCCCGTCGGTGTGTTCATCGGCATCTCGAACAACGATTACGGCCGGATTCAATTTAATGATCTGGATCGGATTGACGCGTACGCGGGGACGGGCAATGCCCTGAGTATCGCGGCCAACCGTATCTCCTACGTATTTGATTTCCGGGGACCGAGCATTGCGATCGACACTGCGTGTTCATCGTCACTCGTTGCGGTCCACCAAGCCTGCGGCAGCCTGAGAAGCGGAGAGTCCAGCGTGGCATTGGCCGGGGGCGTGAACCTGATCCTGTCGCCGGCGATTACGATCAATTTCACGAAGGCGGGAGCAATGGCTCCCGACGGGCGCTGCAAGGCCTTCGATGCGCGAGCCAACGGCTACGTTCGCAGCGAGGGCGCCGGGGTCGTTGTTCTGAAACCGCTATCGAGAGCCTTGGCCGACCGTGATCCGATCTACGCCGTCATTCGCGGGAGTGCGGTGAATCAGGACGGACGCAGCAACGGACTGATGGCTCCGAATCCTCAAGCCCAGGAAGCCGTGCTGCGAGAAGCCTATCGGCGAGCCGCGGTTTCGCCCGGCGACGTTCAATACGTCGAGGCCCATGGCACGGGCACGTTATTAGGCGATCCAATAGAGGCGAAAGCCTTGGGCGCGGTGCTTGCTTTAGACCGTCGTGCCGAGCGCCCGTGCCTGCTTGGCTCGGTCAAAACCAACCTTGGCCATCTCGAGGCCGCAGCCGGTATCGCTGGATTAATCAAGGTGGCGCTGGCGCTTCAGCATCGCGAGATCCCGCCAAGCCTGCATTTCGAGGAACCCAACCCTCACATTCCTTTTGATCAACTCCCGCTGCGCGTGAACAGGACGCTGTGCCCATGGCCTGCGCAGCCGGATACGCCCCTGCTCGCGGGGGTGAGTTCATTCGGTTTTGGTGGAACCAATGCCCATGTGGTCGTGCAAGGGGCTCCACCCCTCGATTCCGAAATGCATGCTGCGCAGGGCGAGAACGGAAATCGCGATGCTGCGTTCACATACGTGCTGCCTTTGTCGGCACGCAGCGCGCCGGCTCTGCAGTCTGTCGCGCGAAGGTACCACGATTTCCTGATTGATCCGGAGTCGACGTCGGCGCCCTACGATATTTGTTACACAGCTGGCGCCCGGCGAAGTCATCACGAGTACCGGCTCGCCGCGACGGGCAATTCGGCGGCGCAACTGGCGGATGGGCTCGAGACTTTTATCCGCGGAGAGATTCGTCCCGGGCTGTCTTCGGGCCGCAAGCTTTCCGATCGCCAGAGAAAGCTGGTCTTCGTGTATCCCGGGCAGGGTTCCCAATGGTTTGGGATGGGGCGAACGCTGTTAAAGCAGGAAGCGGTTTTTCGAGAAGCAATCGAACGCTGTGACCTCGCGATGCGGCCCCACGGAGACTGGTCCTTGCTTGCGGAACTCACAAGCACCGATGCGGCCCACTCCCGGCTGAACGAAGTCGACGTCCTGCAGCCAGCCTTGTTTGCGATCCAAGTGGCCCTTACGGAGTTGTGGCGTTCCTGGGGTATCGAGCCGCACGCGGTAGTGGGCCACAGCATGGGCGAGGTCGCGGCGGCTCACGTCGCCGGCGCGCTAAGCCTCGAAGATGCGGCACGGGTGATTTGCTGCCGCAGCCGCCTTGTGAAACCGACTATTGGTCGCGGGGCGATGGCCGCTGTGGAGCTTTCAATCGTTGACGCTCGGCGCTCCCTGGTCGGCTACGAAGATCGGGTGTCGATCGCCGTCAGCAACGGTCCCGCTTCGACGGTTTTGTCAGGAGATCCCGCGGCGCTGGAAGCAATCGTGAGTCGATTGCAGCGTCAAGACATCTTCTGCCAAATGATCAAGGTTGATTTTGCCGCTCACAGTCCACAGATGGAGCCGCTTCGCACTGACCTGGAGCGCGCATTGGAAGGACTACAACCCCGGCCCGCATCGGTACCGATCTACTCGACTGTAACGGGCCAGGCTGCGGGCGGCTTGAGCTTCGACCCGCTCTATTGGAGCAGTAACCTGAGGGAGCCAGTCCTCTTTTCAACTGCGGTTCAGCAGTTGCTGGAAGACGGGCATGATACTTTTCTTGAGCTCAGTCCGCATCCTATTCTACTCAGTAGCATTCAGCAGGAATTTCGTCATGCCGGGATAGAAGGCGCGGTAATCGCGTCGCTAAGGCGCGAGGAAGAAGAAGGCAAAGTGTTGGCTGGGTCGCTGGGTATGCTTTATACCCTGGGATATCCGATCGAATGGAGCCGCATCTACCCTAAGCCGGGCCGATCCGTTGAGCTTCCGTCCTACCCTTGGGATCGGGAGCGTTGTTGGATGGACCCGCCGGCGGGCGAGGTCGCCGGTCAATCGCGATCGCAGTACGTCTCGGGCGATGGAGCGGGTAAGCATTCTCTTCTAGGCCGGCATTTCAAATCGGCGCAAACGGAAACCCATTTCTGGGAGGGCGCTCTGGACAGGAGCGCGCTGTCTTACCTGAATGACCATCGGGTCGAAGGAGTTGCGGTACTCCCCGCCGCGCTCTATGTGGAGATGGCGTTGGCGGCGGCGGCTGAGGCGTTCCCGTCGCAGTCGTTTGCGCTGAAAGATGTGGAACTTCGGAAGGCGCTCTTCATCCCAGACGGCGGAACCCGGACAATTCAGGTAATCCTCTCTCCCGGTGCGGACGCAGCAGCATCCCTTCATATCTACACTTGTCCGCGCGATGCAGAGCAAGCCAATCGATCGTGGACGCTACATGCGACAGGAAAGATTTGTCCTGAGCCAGACGCTGGCATTGCCCCGGTTATCGAACAGGAAGCGCTCGCTCAAGTCCGGGCTCGATGCTCAGACCATATCTCGGGACAAGATCATTATCTGAGGCTTCGCGAAAGTGGTGTCGCGTATGGCCCCTCTCTCCAGAGCATTACTGAGTTGTGGCGATGCGACGGTGAAATGCTGGGTGAAGTCAGAGTTCCTGATGAACTGCATGAAGAGTTCAACGCCTATCAATTCCACCCCGCGCTTCTGGACGCCTGCTTCCAGACCCTGGGAGCGGGTGTAGCCAGTCAAGCGACAGAGAACGACGAACAAGGCACCTACATGCCCACTCATATAGATGAGATCCGAATCCACGGTGGTCAGGGTTTGCATCTATGGAGTCATGCCCATCTGCAAAAGGCCGACGCCGATACTATCAAGGGAGACGTGCGGCTGCTGGATGAAAATCGGCACGTGGCAGTCGAAATTATCGGATTGCGCTTCGATAGGATCGGCCGCGATACAAAGCGCGCCGCCGATGAGAATATTGACGACTGGCTCTACGAATTCCAGTGGCAGCCAAGAGAACGTTCGAATGAACAGCCGGCCCCGGAACCGTCCGCGCCAGCCAGCCCGGGCAACTGGCTTATCTTCGCCGACAGCAGCGGCGTCGGAGAAAAGCTTGGAGCACTGATCAAGGCACAAGGAGACGGGGTCACGCTGGTCACTCGCGGCGAATCGTACGAGCGCACGGACGGCAAGAATTTTCGCATCGATGCCGAACGATTCCAGGACATGCGGCAGCTCCTCGAGGCGGTCTTGGCGCAGGATCAGCCAATCTGCCGCGGGGTTGTCCATCTCTGGAGTCTTGATGCTGGTCGTCCAGAGGAGACCACCGTCACTTCGCTGAAGACAGCTCAGGCTCTCGGCTGTAGCAGTGTTCTACAGTTGGTCCAGAAGCTCGGTCGGGTCGAACGGAGTCACTTGCCCCGCCTGTGGCTGATCACGCGGGGAGCTCAACCAGCGGGTGAAGAAACCGTGCCTCTGGACTCAGCCCAGTCGCCGCTTTGGGGATTGGGTCGCGTTGTCGCTCAGGAGCATCCCATGCTTTGGGGAGGACTGATGGACCTGGAACCCGGGCCTTCGGCTGGCGAGGACGCCGCTCATCAGTTGTGGAAGGAAATCTCCGCTCCAGACGGAGAGGATCAGATTGCGTTTCGACAAGGTCGACGATACGCAGGCCGTCTGGTCCGAAAACTTCGATCTGCCACGCAGCCCGCTCCACTTAGCTGGCGCGCTGACGGCAGCTACTTGATCACCGGTGGACTCGGAGACCTAGGCCTTTCGGTCGCCCGCTGGATGGTAGAGCAAGGGGCGCGCCGGTTGATCCTTATGGGACGCACGAAGGTCCCATCACGCGCGCGATGGAACTCAGCAGAAGCGGGAAGCCAGCTGGCCGATCAAATTGCCGCGATTCGTGAGCTGGAAGCTCTGGGAGCGTGCGTGCACCTGGCCTCGGTGGATGTGGCAGATGAAGGACAGTTAGGCGCCTTTCTAGATGAGTTTCGAGCCGAGGGTTGGCCACCGATCCGAGGCGTAGTGCACGCGGCGGGAGTTTTGCAGGACGGACTGCTGGAGCAACTCGACGCGGCGGCACTGGATTCGGTTTTGCGGCCGAAGATGATGGGTGGCTGGCTGCTGCATCGCCTGCTCAAAGACGATCCCTTGGACTTCTTTGTACTGTTCTCGTCCGCCGGTTCCCTCTTAGGCCAGCCAGGCCAGGGAAACTATGCGGCTGCCAATGCTTTCCTGGATGCTCTGGCTCATCACCGAAAAGCGCTGGGAAAGCCGGCCCTGAGCATCAATTGGGGAGCGTGGAGCGGATTGGGTTTCGCGCAAACGCCAGGGGGAAAGCGCCTCGCCGCGCGCCTCGCGCTCGCGGGAATCAAGAGCATCGCACCCGCTCAAGCGCTGAAAGTGATGGAACGCCTGCTCCGGCAAGGTTCGACCCAGGTCGTGGTCGTGCCCGTTGACTGGGAGCGGTATCGCCAGTTTTATCCGGCGGGGACAGAATCACCGCTGCTCTCTGAGCTTGCACGTGAGGAAGCAGACAACTCAGCGCAAGCGAATCATCCGGGCGAGAAGAGGAATTCGATCCTTGCCGCAGAACCCGCTGTACGCCTCCAGTTAATCCAGTCCCACCTGACTGAGCTAGTGGCTCGTGTGCTAGGACAGTCCGTATCCAAGCTGGACGTACAGCAACCGCTCAGCAATCTGGGACTGGACTCCTTGATGGCGGTCGAGTTGAAAAACCGGATCGCGGTAGAACTGGACGTGAACGTGCCGATGGTCACGTTTCTCTCGGGACCCAGCGTCGAACAGGCTGCGTCGCAACTGCTTCATCTGCTTACATCGGAGACTCCTGGCTCATCAGTGCCGCTTGCCTCGGTAAATGGTCACCCCCAAGGGCAGCAAAGAAACGGCGGCATCGATGAACATCTGTTGGAGAACCTTGACCAGTATTCGGACGAGGAAGTGAATTCGCTGCTCACTGATCTATTGGCTAAAGAGGATGTCAGTGAATAGCAGCACTTCCCAGCGAATCGCCGATCTTTCAGCTGGCGAAAAGCGGGTCCTCCTTGCCGAACTTCTTCGCAAGCAGACGCGCGACTCCAAATCACTTTATCCCCTCTCGTACAATCAGCAGGGCATATGGTTTCTTTACCAACTGGCGCCGGAGAGCACGGTTTACAACGTCAATTTTGCGGCGCGCATCTCGTCCGACGTAGACGTTCCCGCACTGCGACGCGCGTTGCAGACGCTAGTTGACCGGCATCCTTCGCTACGCACTACTTTCCCCGCACACTCCGGCAAACCGATCCAGCAGGTCCACGAACAACAGAAAGTTCGCTTCGAGGAAATTGACGGATCTACCTGGAGCGGAGAGGAACTGAAGGCCCGACTACTCGAGGAAGCCTATCGCCCGTTTGATCTGGAACGAGGGCCGTTGCTGCGCGTGAGTCTGATCATGCGGTCGGCACGGGAACATCTTCTTCTGCTGGTCGTCCATCACATAGTGATCGACTTCTGGTCTCTCGCAATACTTTTGGATGAACTTGGGATCCTATACCCCGCGGAAAGCGCCGGCGTGAAAGCGCAGCTACCTCCTCTTGCTCTGCAATACACCGACTATGTCCGTTGGCAGGCTAAAATGCTGGCGAGCCCGGAGGGAGAGCGCCTGTGGACATACTGGCGGGAGAAGTTGGCCGGGCAGCTCCCCCTACTCGATCTTCCGACCGATCGGCCACGGCCTGCTATTCCGACTTATCGAGGGGCGTCGCACGACTTCACTATGGACGCGGATCTTAGCGCCCGGCTCAAGGCTCTCGCCAAGGCTCATGGAGCGACGCTGTACATGGTGCTTCTGGCGGTCTTCCAGATAGTGCTTTCTTTCCATACCGGCCAGGAAGACCTGTTGGTGGGTTCCCCTATGGTAGGCAGGAGCCGGACCGAGTTCGAAGGTATCGTCGGCCTCTTTACGAACCCCGTTGTCTTGAGGACGAATCTCTCTGGAAACCCTACATTCGGAGAATTTCTTGACCGGGTTCGCCACACCGTGCTCGATGCTCTTGAGCATCAGGATTACCCCACCATCCTCCTGGTCGAACGACTTAGGCCGTCTCGGGATCCTAGCCGCCCACCGCTATGCCAGGTGATGTTCGTACTGGATAAACCGCACCGGCTCCCGGGAAACGGAGCGTCAACGTTCGCCGCCGGCCAAACGGGAATTCGCATGAATCCCGGCGGCCTTACGCTCGAGTCCTTTCCCCTGGAGCGTCGGGCGGCCACTCTTGACATGGTGTTGTTGATAATCGAGATGCAGCAATCGCTCTCTGCTTCCATGCGATACAACACTGATCTGTTTGCTGCGGCGACGATCGCCCGAATGTCAAAACACTTCGAGACACTTCTGCGGCATGTCGTTGGACAACCCGCTACCAGGTTGAGCGCGTTAAAAGAATCCCTCGCCCAAACCGACAGGCAAGAACAGGCCCAGATCCGAAACGAGCGCCGAGAACTCAACATTCAGAAGCTACAGCAGATCAAGCGGAAATCTGTTAGCGCGTCGCACCTGGGTAATGACGGCATACATGGGAAGCCGAACTACACGAATGCAAACAGACGTTATTGAAGGTTTCCGGCTTTCGCCGCAGCAAAAGCATTTGTGGGCGTTGCATCAAGCTGACGGCAGCCTGCCTTATCATGCTCAGTGCGCCATATTGATCGAAGGAAGCCTCGACACGCGGCTTCTGCAGGCCGCGCTGCAGAGAATCTTCGTTCGGCATGAGATCCTCCGCACTTCCTTTCATTGCGGAAACGGCGCGACCGCTCCGCTGCAGACCGTCGGTGTGGGTGGCATGCCGCCAATCGATGACTACGATCTGAGCGGTTACGATCTTCCACGGCAGGAGGCTGCGATCGAGGCGCTTTGTCGGCAAGCGGGAGAGGTGGTCTTTGACTTAGATAGGAGTCCGCTTGTGCGTATGTCTCTGCTTAGCCTGTCACCAGACAGACATACGTTGTTTATCAATCTATCTTCCTTGTGCGCGGATGCGGCATCACTCGAGATTTTAACGCGCGAACTCAGCCGTTCCTATTCAGCTTTTCTGGGTTGCGGGGAGCTATCCGGTGAACCGCTGCAATACGCCGATGCCGCGGAGTGGCAGAATGACTTACTAGAATCGGACGACAGCGAGGAAGGCAACAAATACTGGCGCGCGCGGAAAGTTTCCCATGCTATGTGCCCACAGCTCCCCTTTCAACCGCGTTCCTTCGGAAGATCAACATTTAAACCGCGCTTCTTCACCTCTCCGATCGAACGCGATATGACCGCAAATATCGGGACGCTCAGCCGGAAGTACGATAGTTCGCCGTCTGTGTTACTTTTCGCTTGCTGGCAGATTCTCCTTTGGCGCCTCGCCGGCCAGTCAGACTTTGTCGTCGGCATAGCATCCGACGGCCGAACGTATGAGGGGCTACAGGAAGCAGTAGGCCCGTTTGGAAAGACCTTGCCCGTGTTTTGTCATCTGGAACGGGACCTTCGATTAAGTGGCTTGTTGGGGCGGGTTAGTGAATCGCTGCATGATGCCATCGCATGGCAGGAGTACTTTAGCTGGGAACAAATCGCAGGATCGCAGACAGACGCCGGGTCCCCTCCCTTCTTGCCTGTTGGTTTCGAATTCACGGAAGAACACGCGAAATATCCCGCTTCCGGCGTCACCTTTAGCATTCAAAAGCGATATACCTGTTCCGATCGATTCATGCTTAAGCTCTCCTGCATTCGAAAGAAGGACTCTTTAATCGCCGAGTTTCACTACGATTCCAGCTTATTCCGCGCTGAAGATATAGACCGGTTAAACGGAGAGTTTCAGACTTTGCTGGAAAGCGTCACGACGAATCCAGACACCCGGATCGATGACTTCGAGATAGTAAGCGACGCGGACCGGGATCAACTGCTGATCGAGTTTAACAACACCAGGACTGACTATCCAAAAGACAAGTGCGTTCACCAACTATTCGAGGAACAGGTCGATCGCGGGCCGGAGAACGTCGCCATCGTTTTCCAGGACCGCCATTTCACCTACACTGAGCTCAACGCTCGGGCTAATCAGCTCGCGCATCATCTGCGAAAGCTCGGCGTCGGATTGGAAGTCCCAGTTGCAATCTGCATGGACCGCTCGCTGGAGATGGTCGTGGGAATCCTTGGCATTCTTAAGGCGGGTGGAGCTTACGTGCCCTTGGATCCCGAGTATCCCAAGGAACGTCTAACTTACGTGCTGAAGGATGCCCGCGCGCAGGTGCTGCTGACGCAGAAAACTCTGCGCGACAGTATGCCTGAGCTTGGAATCGCTGTGGTTTGCGTGGATTCGGACTGGGAAGACCTCGCGCGTCATGGCGAAAACACGCCTCAAGCTAACGCAACCGCCAAAAACCTCGCGTATGTGATTTACACTTCAGGTTCGACGGGACAGCCGAAGGGGGTAATGGTCGAACACGGCGGACTGACTAATGCTATTAACTGGATAATGGAGACACTTGAGCTGTCATCCAGCGACCGCTGTATGTTGAAGACTCCCATCTCGTTCGATGCCGCTGGACGCGAATTGTTCGCGACGCTGTTGGCGGGAGGAACTCTGATAGTTGCGGAACCAGGCGGTCATCGTGACAGCCGATACCTGGCAGACACCATCCGCGGCGCGCGAATCTCAATTCTTCACTGCGTCCCATCGCTTCTCCGGCTTTTGCTTGAGGAACCCGCCTTCGACGAAGGCCTCGGTCTGCGCGCTGTGATGTGCGGCGGCGAGGCGTTGACGCCCCAGATCGTCAAGCGGTTCCAAAGCCGCATCGGGGCGAAGCTCTACAATGTGTATGGACCGACTGAGACAATCATCGACTCTACGTATTGGCCATGCGAAGAGTGTAACGGCCATACTGCAGTTCCCATAGGACGACCTATACCGAACGCACAAGTATATATCTTAGACGACCTGCTTCGTCTTCTCCCAATAGGGGCCGCTGGTAACTTGTACATCGGTGGCATGGGTCTGGCTCGCGGCTATGTCAGTCGACCCGATTTGACTGGCGAGAAGTTTATTCCAGATCCTTTCAGCGGCGAGCCAGGAGCGCGGCTGTATAAGACCGGGGATCTCGCGCGCTATCGGCCAGACGGGAACATCGAGTTCCTGGGTCGGAGCGATCACCAGGTTAAGATCCGAGGGTTCCGCATCGAACTTGGGGAAATCGAGGGAACGCTCGGACAACATCCAGCCGTGCGGGAGGCTATCGTACAGGCCCAGGAAGTCGGGTCCGGAGAGAAACGGTTGGCGGCCTATGTAGTCGCTGAGGGAAAAGCACGCCCCACCGCTAACGAGCTGCGCGAGTTTCTGAAAGAGAAGTTGCCCGCGCACATGGTGCCAGCGGTTTTCATGCTGCTGGACGCCTTCCCATTAACTGCCAACGGGAAGGTAGATCGCCGCGCGCTGCCGACGCCCGACGGACGGCGACCCGAACTCGACGAGGTATTCGTGGCATGCCGCACGCCCACGGAAGAGCTACTCGCCGCGATCTGGAGCCAAGTCCTCGCCGTCGAACGAGTAGGTATCTACGATAACTTTTTTCAGCTGGGCGGGCACTCGCTATTGGCTACCCAGGTAGTTTCCCGAATCCGCGAAGCCTTCCAGGTCGAGATGACACTGCGCCGTCTGTTCGAGGCGCCCACCGTTGCTGGCCTAGCTGAAAACATTGACATAAGCCGGGGTGCAGGACTACAGGCGCCGCCCATTGTGCCTGTTCCCCGGGACGAAGAACTGCCTCTCTCCTTTGCTCAACAGCGACTGTGGTTCATCGATCAGCTCGAGCCGGACCGCTCTGTTTATAATTTTCCCGCCGCCGTCCGTCTCAAGGGACCGCTCAACTTGATGGCGCTGAAGCAGAGTCTCAACGCAATCGTGAAGCGCCATGAAGCCTTGCGGACGACCTTTCCCATTGTGGATGGTCGCCCGGTTCAGGTTATAGCACCGCTCCTGACGTTGACGCTGCCGATAGTGGATTTGCGAGAGCTGCCTGAGCCTGAGCAGGAGAGCGAGGTCCAGCGGCTCGCGACGAACGAAGCGCAGCGGCCCTTCGATTTGGCCGAAGGCCCGCTCGTGCGGGCAACCGTGCTACAGCTGGGTGAAAACGAACACGTCGGGCTTCTGACGATGCACCATATTGTTTCCGACGGTTGGTCAACCGGAATCCTAATTCGGGAGATGGCAGTACTCTACGATGCCTTTTGTTCCGAACGGCCCGCATCGCTACCTGAGCTACCCATTCAATACGCAGATTTTGCCCATTGGCAGCGGCAGTGGTTGGAGGGTGAGGTTCTCGAAACCGAGCTTAGCTATTGGAAGCAGCAACTGCTTGGCGCGCCGCCGCTTCTGGAATTACCGACGGACCACCCCAGGCCCGCTGTACAGACTTTTCGCGGTGCGCACCAATCTTTTTTATTGCCCAAGACCGTAGGCGACGCGTTGAAGACGCTAAGTCGCCAAGAAGGGGTTACCCTTTTCATGACCCTGCTGGCGGCCTTCAAGATTTTGCTGCACGGGTACGCGACTCAAGACGACCTCGTCGTAGGAACGCCAACCGCCAACCGTAATCGCCTGGAGATCGAAGGCCTAATAGGATTTTTCGTAAACACGCTCGTTTTGCGCACCGACCTCTCAGGCAATCCCACTTTTCGGGGGCTTTTGTGCCGGGTACGAGAAGTGTGCTTGGGAGCGTATGCCCATCAGGACCTGCCCTTTGAGAGGCTGGTCGAGGAATTGCATCCGGCGAGAGATTTAAGCCGCAATCCGCTCTTCCAGGTGATGTTCGTGCTGCAGAATGCCTCGCCGCAGGCGGTGGAACTCCCGGGATTGAGCCTGAGCCCTGTGGAAGTGGACACCAGGACAACTCATTTTGATCTGACCCTGCATATCGTGGACACCGAGCAAGGCCTAGTAGGAACATTAGCATATAACACGGATCTGTTTGAGGCTGTCACTATTACACGCATGCTCGGCCATTTTAGGACCTTACTGGAAGGCGTGGCCTACACCCCCGAGCGACGCGTCTCGGACTTGCCGCTATTAACCGAAGCAGAGCGACAGCAACTACTGGTGAACTGGAACGCTACCGGAGCTGATTGTCCGAAAGACCTGTGTATCCATCAACTTTTTGAGTCGCAGGTCGAGCAAACACCTGATGCGATAGCGGTAGTACTTGAAGATCAGCAGCTGACGTATCAAGAACTCAACCGCCGGACTAATCAACTCGCGAATCATCTACGGGTTCTGGGAGTGGGACCGGAGGTACCGGTCGGAATCTGTGTCAAGCACTCATTGGAGATGGTCGTCGGATTGCTGGGCATTTTAAAGGCGGGCGGTGTGTATGTGCCTTTGGATCCAGCGTATCCGAAAGAGCGGCTCGCCTTCATGCTGGAAGACGCCGAGGTGCCAGTACTACTGACACAGGAACCGCTGCTCACGGGCTTGCCTGAACACAATGCTAAGGTGGTCTGTCTGGATTCGGATTGGGAGGCGATCGCCCAAGAGAGTGCGGAGAACCCAATCTGCTTAACCTTGCCCGAAAACCTGGCTTATGTAATCTATACCTCGGGATCGACCGGTCAGCCAAAGGGAGTCCTCGTTTCGCATGCTTCGATCTCAGCGCACTGCTTCAATGTTCAAAGGTACTACGAGCTGGATTCAAGCGATAAGGTGCTCCAGTTTGCCTCACTGAGTTTCGATCTGTCATTGGAGCAAGTGCTGCCTACGCTTATTGTCGGGGCCACGCTGGTTATGATGAGTACCGACGTATGGCATACTACGGAGTTTCACAAAAGGATTTCGGCGTGCGGACTCACTGTACTTAATATTCCAACCGGCTACTGGCAAGAACTGGCGCGAGAGTGGGCCGACTTTTTGGAGTTGGTTCCAAATGTTCAGCCCAGAGTCTTCATCGTGGGCGGAGATACGATGTTGCCTGAGTTCCTCGACCTCTGGAATCGAACACCCTTGAGTTCAACCCGCCTAATCAATGCCTATGGGCCTACGGAGACGACTATAACGGCGACTGCCTTTGATACCACTCCGTGGCTTCGCGAGCGCTCAACTCTTCAGAGAATTCCCATTGGCCGCCCCCTCGCGAACAGAGAAATCTACATTCTAAACAGGGATGGTATCGTCGTTCCCGTGGGAGTTCCAGGTGAACTGTATATTGGCGGTGACTGCTTGGCTCGAGGTTATCTAAATCGAGCCGATTTGACCGCCGAGAATTTCATTCCGAACCCCTTCAGCGGCAAGCCTGGCACGCGATTGTACAAGACCGGGGATCTCACCCGCTATCTTTCCGATGGGAATATCGAGTTTCTTGGTCGAGTCGATCATCAGGTGAAGATCCGCGGGTTCCGTGTCGAACTTGAAGAAGTCGAGGCGGTGCTTCGCCAACACCCGGCGGTGCGCGAGACTGTTGTCTCGGCTCGGGAAACCGCTCCTGGAGAGAAGCAATTGGTGGCATACGTGGTCGCTCAGGGCGAATCCCCGCCAACCGCTAGTGATCTGCGTGTCTTTCTGAAGGACAAGCTACCCGATTATTTGATGCCTGCGGTGTTCGTGCCGCTCGATGCTTTGCCGTTGCTGCCCAACGGGAAGATAGACCGCCGCGCCCTGCCGAAGCCCGGCCAAACACGATCCGAACCGGGAAGGGCATTCGTGGCACCGCGTAACGCATTGGAACTCCAGCTCACTAGTCTGTGGGAGGAGGTCCTGGGTATTCGGTCCATCGGCGTGACTGACAATTTCTTTGAGCTGGGAGGACACTCCCTGGCGGCGGTTCGTTTGTTCGCGTTGATAGAAAAGAGACTGGGCAAGAAAGTTCCCTTAGCCACTGTGTTTCAAGGACCAACAGTTGAGCATCTAGCGAAAATTCTCCACGAGCACGCCAAATCGCCGCCGCGCTCGTCTTTGGTAGCTATTCAACCCGGAGGCAACCGACGGCCTTTCTTCTTGATACATCCGGCCGGTGGACATGTCTTTCCCTATGTTCATTTGGCGCACTATTTGGGCTCCGATCAACCCGCTTATGGCCTACAAGCAAGAGGGCTGGAAGAGGGACAGGAACCGCACTCGCGGATCGAAGACATGGCCGCTTACTACATCGAAGCGCTGCGGGCAGTGCAGCCCGAAGGTCCCTACCTTCTAGGGGGCTGGTCCATGGGAGGTATCGTAGCTCTCGAGATGGCTCAGCAGTTTCGCGCTCAACGTCAGAGGGTAGCCTTGTTAGCATTCCTGGATACTCGGATTCCAACCGCCGATGAGGAGCTCGCCGATGAGGACTTTGACGCGCGCTTGCTGGTCGACTTTGTCCGCTATTTCGGTCTTTCATTGGATCTCCGCGATTCCCTCGCTCGGCTTCCAAAGCACGAACTGCTCGAGCGCGTGCTCGAGCACGCCAAAAGAGCAGGCTTGATGCCCTCCGATATTGAAGTTTCCCAAGCTCGGCCGTTCATCGAACTCTGCAAGGCCGATTTTCGCGCTACACAAAACTACGTACTGCATCGCTACCCGGGTCGAATCACGCTATTCACGGCTGGTCAGGAACTTGCGGGGACCTCGTCTGATCCGACCTTGGGCTGGAGTCAGTGGGCTGCTGCAGGAGTGGAGGTCCATGTCGTTCCGGGCAATCACGCAACGATGGTTTACAAGCCTCACGTTGAAGTTTTGGCTGAGAAGCTACGGGCTTGCCTCGATCAGGTGCAAGCGACTGAGGGACAGTTCGCCGATGTCAATCCATCGATCGGTTCACTGAGGGACGCAAAATGAATGGTGACGACAGAGAAGACACGACAACCTACAAAGTCGTTGTAAATCATGAAGAGCAGTTTTCGATCTGGCCTGCCGAAAAGAAAAGCCCCCTTGGTTGGACGGATACAGGCAAGACCGGTTCCAAGGCCGAATGCCTGGCTTATATTAAAGAAGTGTGGACCGACATGAGGCCACTCAGCCTGAGACGGAAAATGGATTCGCGGGACAGTTAGACTCGTTCATCAAAGAGTTAGTTTGTAGGTTCTACCTTCTGAGGACGGATTCTGAGTGAACCGCTCGACAACCGCCGATGCTTTCGACTCCTGGATTTCATGCCGCAAACCTGGGTCAAAGACCCGTCTTCGCCTGTTTTGTTTCCCATACGCAGGAGCCGGCGCCTTGATCTTTCGCACCTGGTCCGACGGCTTACCGGCGGATGTAGAGGTCTGCCCGGTTCAACTCCCGGGACGGGGAACTCGGCTGATGGAGCGTCCTTTCACTCAACTCTCACCTCTTATCGAGGCGCTCGCCGAGGCTTTGGTTCCACTCCTGGATAAGCCGTTTGCCTTCTTCGGCCACAGCCTCGGAGCATTAGTCAGTTTTGAACTCGCCCGCCGGGTCCGCAGACAGTATGGCATGCATCCTGTTCGCCTATTTGTATCCGCTGGTCGTGCGCCTCAAATCCCTCATCGCGAGCCGCGTATCCATACCCTGCCAGATAAAGAATTTTTAATGGAACTGCGGCGGCTGAACGGCACGCCCAGCGAGCTCTTGGGTCACGAAGAATTAATGGAGATCATGCTCCCTGTCTTGCGCGCAGACTTTGCGGTGTATGAAACGTACTTCTACTCGACTGAGCCACCCCTGAACTGTCCCATCTCCGCGTTTGGTGGCTTGCAGGATCACAGAGTGAGCGATAGCGACCTTGAAGCCTGGCGCGCTCAGACGAGTGTTTCGTTCTCGTTGCGGATGTTTCCCGGCGACCATTTCCTCTTGAAACAGCCTCTTCTACTTCGGGCGCTTTCCCAGGAACTGCGATGAAGCCGGTAACAACGGCCACATGAAGACACTGCCCATCACCTCAAATCCTACGCCGTGGGGCTTTCCACCGGCGACTATAATATTAGGTAGTGACGAAGTACATGTCTGGCGAGCCTCTCTGGACGAGCTCCGGCCGCACCGCGATAGCTTCCTGGATACCCTTGAGGCAGATGAGCGAACCAGGGCCGGGCGGTTTTACTTTCAGACAGACCGCGAGCGCTTTATCAACGCTCACGGAGTACTCAGGGCTATCCTCGGCCTGTACCTGAATAGAGAACCGAAATGCCTGTCCTTCTGCTGCGGTTCTCATGGAAAGCCCGCCTTGGCCTGGGAATACGGCGGAGATGCAATCCGCTTTAACATGTCCCACTCTCAGGGAGTGGCCCTTTATGCGGTTACTCGTGGCCGCGAGATCGGCATCGACCTCGAATTCATCCGCTGCGATTTGGAAGTCGAGCAAATCGCCGAGCGATTCTTCTCGCCATGCGAGATTGCAGCGCTCCGGGCGCTTCCTGTCCACCTTCGGAAATACGCGTTCTTTCTCTGTTGGACCCGCAAGGAAGCCTACATCAAGGCCAGTGGCGAAGGACTCTCCATCCCCCTGGATCAGTTCGACGTGTCGCTGATTCCCGGAGAACCTGCAGCGTTGTTGAGCACCCGACCAGATGCAGACGAAGCCCTTCGTTGGTCTCTACGGGGGCTGACCCTCGCCTCCGGCTACTCGGCTGCTCTTGCTGTCGAAGGGCGCGGCTGGACTTTGTCCTGCTGGCAATGGCCGGGACCACTTCGAAGTACCGCGTGAGCGCCAGGTAGTATATTTGCCATTTTCCCCTCTGGCAGTGCCGCCGCGACGGTCGATGCCCGGCCGGAGCACAACCTGCGCTGGTGTTGACCCCGTGCCGCGCTCCGAAATCGAGCGCCAGTCGCGCTCCACCTCCCTCATCCACGGCCTTTGCCTCTCGAGTCCATTGGTGTACAATCCAATTACCTCGTCCGAGAGTTTTCTCACATCTCTACACTTTGCTCGAGGTAGAAGAGCCGCCATCGGCACGCGGTATGCGTTTTGGGCACTTGCGCCAAAGCAAGCCCCTAAAATGCATGAAAACGCGTATCAGGTTGCGGCCCATGCTGGTCTGTTAGGAATGTGGGTTTCAAAATGAAGGTCTTATCATTCCGATTCTGGACTCTGATTCCTTCGTTGACCGTACTTGCAGCCGTTGTAACTCTATGGCCTGCTGTCGGCCGCACGGATGTTGTTCTGGCGCCGGGGACAGAGTCGAGTGCAGGTGGCGCAACAGATGCCTGGCTTGTGACGCGCGGTCTGATCGGTCACGGGATGATCGGCGAACAATCCGGCAGCGAGATAATGACGCCGCCGCCGGGCACCGAGGTAGACGAAACCCGGCAAACAGAGGACCGGACGGGCGAGATCCTGAACCAGGTCAAGTCGTGGAACGAAATGGTCGACGACGACACGATCCATATCGAGGTGACCACCCTATCAACCTATCAGTTCGAAGTCGCCTTCTGGCTGTTTCCCAATCATCGTCAGGGTTGCACCATGTATCAATGGACGCTGTACGATCATGGTCGCGCGCTGCAGAGCGCGTTCTGGCGTAACGATGCGACGGTGCTGCGGCTGGCCGGGGCCTCAGACCTGCCACATGACTTATATCCGGACTCGGTTCCGTGGGTGGCGTTTCTACGCGTTCTCGACGCGCCGCGCGACGGCGCCGAAGGTATGATTCATCAGCAGATCACGCCGTACAGCTATGTAGGTCAGGAGGTTTGGGCCAACAAGTCCAAACAGATCAGCGTGCCGGCCGGCAGCTTCTCCGCCCTCAAGTTAACCGCACAAGTCGATGTCGCGACGGTAATGCCGAACTGGCCGCGTTTCGTCCTGCACGTCATCGAGCCGGTAGTTCCCAAAAACACCCTCTATTTCCAGGCAACGCCGCCCTACAGGCTGCTCAAGCAGCAAGGCGCTACCTTTGTCGGCGGCCCCGAGGTCACCACGGAACTCATTCGCTTCTATATCGCAAGCGCACCGCCGGTCGCAGCTGCAGCGGCCTTGACGGCAACCCACACGCCGATCGCCGCTGTGCTCGGGGGCGCATCGATTCCAAAGTGACTCCTTTCTGTAGTCAGCCGGCGTCTCCTCTTGCCGTCGCTCCCGCGTCTTGCCTTTCACGCGTCTCGTCGCTCGCTATTTGACCGTCCCGCAAGCGGATCAGGCGGTGAGCCCGTTCCATGACCTGGGGATCATGCGTGGAAAAGAGGAAGCTCGTACCGGTAACACGATTGAGATGTTCCATCACATCGAGGAGGGCGATAGCAGTAGCAGAGTCCAGATTCGCCGTGGGCTCATCCGCCAGAATGAGCGCAGGTTCTGTAACCATGGCCCGAGCCACGGCAACCCGTTGTTGCTGCCCACCGGACAACTCCGCTGGACGCCGATCTTCGAGACCGGCGAGGCCGATTTCAGAAAACAGTTTTTCCACCTTTTCTCTGCGCTGATGCGCGGGCACCCCCTGGAGGAGCAGCGTAAACTCAGCGTTTTCTAACGCGGTAAGTACAGGCAGCAGGTTGTACGTTTGGAACACAAAGCCGATGCGCTGCAAACGCAGCTGCGCCAGTTCACCTGAAGATAAGAGCTGAAGGTTTTGCCCTGCCACCCATATCTCGCCCGCGTCCGCGCGGTCGAGTCCGCCGATGATGTTGAGCAGGGTGGTTTTGCCGGAACCTGACGGACCGGCAGTAGCCGCGAATTCCCCGGCAGCAATCTGTAGAGAGACGCCACGCAGCGCCGGGACCTCGATTGGCCCGGTGCGGTACGTCTTACTCACATTCTTCAGTTCCACCGCCCATTCTGTCACCGTCGCTCTCATTTCTAAAGCACCTTCAACGCATCCGGTAGCTCTGTCCGCGCTGCCTTGAGCGCCGGATAAAACGAAATGATTGTAGCCATCATGAACACAATGCCGACAGACCACACGATTCGATTCAGGCTTAAGCGCGAGTAAAGAATAGGATCAAACACAAGGGCCGCTGGAAGGCCGGTCCTGAATACCCAACGCAGATCCAACCCCGAGTTAGCGAAATAGTGCTCGACGCTCAAACCCAACGCCAGTCCCAAGGCCAGGCTTATCGCCGTGAGGGCCAGAGACTCGCCGATGACCATTACAGCAAGCTGCCGAGGCCGAAGACCAAGAGCTTTACAAACGCCAAATTCATATCGGCGCTCCAGCACTCTCATCAGAATCGTGTTAAGTATTCCCAACCCTACCATCGCCAGTATTACGCCGTTCATGATGTAGTTAAAGGCGTGGTCCAGCCCAAGAATCTGGGCAAGCATCGGGATTGATTCTCGCCAGGTCAGGACTTCAACCGGAGATCCGGTCAATTGCTTCCTCAAGGCTCTTGCTACCAGTGGCGAGTCACCTTCCTGTTGAAGCAGGAGGGCTACCTGAGTCACCTGGCCGCCTGGCACTCCGAGCAGCGTCTGAGCCGCAGATAACGGTAGTTGAATGATGTTAGCATCGATCGCTTCGAGGCCCGTCTGAAAGATACCACTCACCCGCAAAAGAGTGCTTTGCATCTCTTCCCCGGCGCGACTCTTGGTTTCAATGCCAGGCTGTCGTAGCGCCTGAGTCATGAGGACTACTCTGGAACCTATCTTTACCTCGAGGTTGCTAGCCAGCTCGGCGCCAATGACAACGCCTGGAGGGTTCCCATTACTTAGATAGGTCCCTTCAACTATCCGCTGTGGAATAAAGGATACGGCCGGCTCGTCTTGTGGAATCACCCCCATGATTCTCACGCCGGCAGAATTGGCTGAGGAACTTAGAAGCCCGGTGGCCAGAAGCCTCGGACTGACTCCTCGCACAACCGGCTTCATGACCGCGGTTTGCAAAAACTCTTCGATCCTGGACACCACCTGGGCCGGCAGCAGCAACTCGTCAGAGCCGGAGTCTTGATACCCCTTCGCCTGGATCACTACATGCCCCGGGCCAAACCGCACACCGTCGGCAATCGTTTGCTCGTGCCCGCCATCGAGCAGACCCAATGAGATCAACAGCAGCGCAAGACCCAAACCGAGGGCCAGGGCGGTCAACAGAGTACCCCGGGGATTGCGCCATAGATTGCGCCAGCTGATTTTCACCAAAAGAAGAACGCTTGTCACAGTTAGACCTGACGAATCGCTTCAGTCGGCCGAAAGTGAGCAGCTCGCCAGGCTGGATAGAGCGCGGACACCAGAGTTGTTGCGGCCAGCCCGAGAGCAGCCTCACTATAAGCTGGGAAGTCCTGCCGGCCGTACCAGAGGTGGCCCACCACTACTCCTGCCAGAGAGATCACCTCTCCGGTAGCTCCACCCAAGTCCAGACCGTGCACCTGCAAATACCAGAGAAGCGGAACGCTAAGGGCCCCTCCCACTACCAGGCTCGCCACGCCCAACCCTGCCGCCTCTGTCAGGATCAGAACGATCACCTGGATGGGGCGCATTCCCAAGGCCATGAGCATGCCCAATTCACGGGTGCGCTCAAAGACCGCCATGAGCATGGTATTCATGACGCCTATGACCGCCAACAGGAAGAAAATGAAGAAGAGAACAAAAGTGATGCCGCGATTGAACTGCACGTAACTGGCCAATTCCGGCGCCAGCTCAGGCCATGCCATTACCCGCACGGGAAGCGTTTTATCCAGTTGACCCTGAAGTCCGGCGGCCACAGCAGTAGCCGCAGTTATGTCATTCAGCTTGATGCCAACTTCGTGGATCCTCGCGGGCGCCAGGTGCAGAAGCTCCTGTAGAGAGGAAAGAGACATGAGAACCAATCCCCGGTCCACAGCATCAAGACCGCTATGGAAAATCCCCACGACTGTGTATACGTCATTGCCCATCGAACCATCGGCCGCCTGCGTCAGCAGAACGATTTCTGAGCTCACCTCAATGCCTATCGTGCTGGCGAGTTTGTCTCCAATCACTACACCCTTTGGCATCCGCGCAGTCAGGTAATTACCTTTTGCTATCTGACCATTTAGAATAGTAATCCTTGGCTCCCGATCGGGAACGACTCCCATTAGCTCCACTCCGGCGGAGCGATGGGCCGCGCTTAGCAACCCATATCCGTACACCCGGGGAGCCACAGCATAAACCCGGCGATCAGCGGTGATAGCGGCGAGCATCGCGCTGACATCCGTCCCTTGCCTCCCGCCTAAAGTCTTCTGAATCGAACGGTTGGGGTAGTAACCGGGAGCATGTACCTGGATCTGAGACATGACAAGACAAGTGCCGTTCTCGATCATCTGCCATCTCAAGCCCGCCATCAGGCACGCAACGAACAGCAGCATGGTATAGCCAAACGCGATGGCGGCCATCGTGATTAAAGTACGCCGAGGATTGCGCCAGAGATTGCGCCACGCAAGGTGTGGAAGCCGTCCGCTCATCATTTCAGGTCGGGCAGTGAAAACGTCCCCACGCTGATCGGCACATCGAACGCGACATCTTCGTACTCGATCGTCGTTTGCGCGCCAGCCTTGTCTGCCGCTCGCATCACCAGGCGCGTCGGAATGAGCCTGCCGCTCATTGGTTTGTATTCAGAAAAGGTAAGCTCTCGGACGAGTTGCCCGTCTTCGTCATAGAAACCCTGCCATGTGGGCACTGCGTCGGCTTGGCGAATCTGCAAAATAATCTTCCCCCACACCACCGCGGCTTCCGGCTTCGGTGTCAGAGTATATTCTTCCACCGCAACCCCGCCGCGCTTTCCTTCGAAAAAGGTGCTAATGGAGTAGTCGCGCGTGAGGAAAGTCTCTTTCACCAGATCATCGATAGTGAAGTCGCTTCCCATCCACGAGGTCATTGCCATCGAAGCGGGTACTTTAACCGTGCGATTCGATTTCGGTAGATAGTACCAGATGTCGCTGCCTGCTTTCAGGATGGCGGTGCCTGCTTCATCTTGAGGACTGGTGATGCGGACAAGAATCTTTTCTCCGAGCGACCAGATCTTCATCGAGAGAGTGCGTTGTCCATCTTCATTGGAGATCTGCATTTTCAGGGTAGCGATGCTGGACTTGCTGCTGAAAAGACGCGCGACCCGTTCCACGGTCTCCCGCGTGTGTTGATCGTCCGCAGCATGAGACATCGGAGCCACACTCAACAATGCCAGCCCGAGAAACATCGCGACGCTTCTCTCCTGCCAACACATGAAGGTCATAGCTGTCCGACCTTGCGCTTGGTCACTAATTCGCTTTCGACCTCGACCGCTTCTTCCACCAGCGGTGCACCCATGGCTAGTCCCATCGGAACGCGGACTAAAAGGTTGAAGGCGCTTACGGCCAGGGACAGCGCGAACAGATTGTCCTTGCTGGCGAACCGGGCAAAACCCAGGGTGAAGACCAACTGAGTCGTTCCGATTCCACCTGGTGAGATTGGCGAACTTCCGATCGCCACAATCAATGGCGTCAGTGCCAACGTCTGCATGAGCGGGACCCCGATATGAAAGCTGACGAACTGTCCATAGAGTGCAAAGCCCGCTGCCAAAACAATTAGGGATCTGATGCCAAGCAGCTTGATATAATGCGACGGCCGCGCCATACGGAAACTCGCCATCGAGGGCCGTTCGTAGAGCCATCGGAGCCAATTGCCGGTGCGAAGCCGCGCTCCCCATAAGAGCCAAAACGAGGCGATGAGACCGCCCGCGCCAAGCACGGCTGCCGCGTAGTTGAGACCCAGCCGAATCGGTGACGTCGGCACGAGTGCGACCGCCAGAAGCGACAATGCCGCCAGCAGCATGGCGTCGACATAGCCTTGGAACAGCAAGGTGCATCCGCCCATTATCCAAGGCACACGCTTGCGTGCGTGCAGAAAAAGCACAAACGCGCCGCTTGCGACGTAGGAGTTCACAATCTGAAGAAAATAGACCGCAGCCATGGTCGGAAAGAGTTCCAGCGCTCCGGTCGGACTGTGAAAATAACTGAACAGGCGGGAATACAAGACTGTCTCACCGATAAACCAGCATAGAAAGCCGCCAAAGCTGGCGATGACAAAAATCCAGAGCGTGGCGTGGCTTCCGGCGCCCACCACCTGCCTCCAGGAAATGCCGCGTGCAGCGTAGCATACGATTGCCGCCGCTATCGCATAGGCTGCTAGGTTTTGGACCACGGTTTTGCGCACAGGGTTCTCACTCACTCAAGTCAGCTATTACAGTCTACGCGCCGCGGAACCTTCATTATAGGCTGTTCATCACAACCATGCTGTGAAGCGATCAGCCGGTTCGACTCGTGCGGGTGCTTGTAAAAACTCTACGACGTCTCGTAGTATTATGCGCTGAAAGCCCGACCCGGAGATCGTCATTAACCATTGACTCTAAAAGAAATGGATGGAGCGGGCGACCGGGGTCGAACCGGCGACGTCCAGCTTGGGAAGCTGGCATTCTACCACTGAATTACACCCGCTCTGATGCGAGTCTAGATCGCGCCCTGCACACTGTCAATTGAATCCGCCGTGAACTCCTCGCGAACATCGCCCGCGAACAGAAGCGCACTTCGCCATTGACTTCGTTGCCGCCGATCGAGCAAACCTCTCAGGTATGATTCCATGCTTTCCAGCCGGCGCTGCGCGCGCACCTCAACCTCGCTTGCGTAAAGCCGTTCTTTCGCTCATCGTGGCAGGCCTGACGCTCGCGTCTGGCGGATGCTTCCATTCTGCGGCCAAACCAGCGCCCCCGAATTCCCCGACTGCGCAACAGATGGCGGACTACGCCGAACAGCAGACCGCGCTTCGAAGAGACTTGAGCCTTCCCAAGGAAGACCTGCGGGAACATTGCGATCAACTTGCCATGGCCACACCCGGTGTCGAAGAGATTCGAAATAACCACGGCTCGATCGAGAGTCGCCAATGGACGCTGACCGCAAATGGCTCCGCGCCGCGATGGGCTTTCGTGAGAGTCAAGGATGCCCCGTCTGACGGCTGGGCGCCCAAGCCGGGGATCGCCAAGCTCGATTTCCAACCGCCCCTCGACCCTGCTCTCACGGCGGGATCCAGTCACTTCCTCGCCTACGCTCCGGTCGAGTCTCACAGCCTCGAGGACAGCCAGAAATCTGCCACCGTGAGGGAGGTTTTTGGCGCTCCGCAAGGCGACTTTACGTGGCGCGGCCGAAAGTACAGCTACACTCTGACCTCCGAACTGCCCTGCTTTCCACTGCTACAGTAAAAGTCGCGATGACTGAATCGCGAAGGTTGCCGCGCGAATTTTACGCCCGCCCCGTCCTGCTCGTGGCGCGCGAATGCATCGGCAAAGTCCTCGTCCATCGCACTGCCGAGGGCGCGGCCGCCGGCCGAATCGTGGAGGCCGAGGCCTATCGCGGCCCGCTCGATCTTGCCGCGCATAGCGCGCGCGGTCTGACCCGGCGAACCGCCGCCATGTACGGGCCGCCCGGCTACGCATACGTATTTCTGCTCTACGGAATCAGCTGGGCGATGAACCTGGTGACTACCGCCGATGGCGAACCGCACGCAGTACTGATTAGAGCGATCGAGCCGATACGAGGCATCGATTTGATGGCGCGGCGGCGGCGCAAACCGCCGGATTCTCGTGAACTGACTAATGGCCCCGGCAAATTGACTAATGCACTGGCTATTACCGGAGCCGACTATGGACGGGATTTGTGCGGCGGCCGGCTGTATCTGGAGCACTGCGAACTTCCGGTCGGGCGAATCGGCCGGTCGCCAAGGATCAACGTCGATTACGCCGGCCGCTGGGCATCAAGGCGATGGCGTTTTTATGAACGCGGCAACCGTTACGTCTCGGTCGCGCCGCGCGACTAGCTGGCCGGAGCACTCCGGGACTTGACCGCGGGAAATTGCGCGACGCCGCTGTTTCGCGGTCTACTATCCGTGATGCCGACGCTCCCGCGAAACCGTTTCCCGCTCGCAATCATAACCGACTTCGGCTATCGCGACCATTATGCCGGTGCGATGAAGGGCGTCATTGCGTCGATCGCTCCTGGCGCATCCGTGATCGACATCACGCACGGCATCCCCGCGCAATCCGTCGTCGCCGGAGCGATCGCTTTGCGCGAGACCTGGCGCTACTTCCCTGCGCGTACGGTATTCCTTGCGGTTGTCGATCCGGGAGTCGGCACCCTGCGCGCGCCGATTGCGATCGAGACTCGTGCCGGCGCCCGCTTCGTCGGACCCGACAACGGCCTGCTTTGGCTCGCCGCGAACCAGGCCGGGATCAAGCGCATCGTGAAACTGGCTTCGCCCCGCCATCGTCTTACCAACGTGAGCGCCACCTTCCATGGCCGCGACATTTTCGCGCCTGCCGCGGCATACCTCTGGCGCGGCGTCCCGATTTCCGCGCTTGGGCCCGCACTCCGCTCGATCGTGCAGCTCGATCTGCCGCGTCCCGTGGATTCGGCGCGCGAGTTGCGCGGTGAGGTGATCTATGTGGACGGCTTCGGCAATCTGGTGAGCAACATCGATCGCCGGACGGCCGAACAGTTCGGCTCTCGCTTTCGCCGCAAATCCCTTTCGGTTAGGATCAAACGCGGCGCGGCGATGCGACTGCTTGAGGCTTATGGTGACGCGCCCAAAGGTGATCCGCTCGCAATATTCGGAAGCTTCGGCCTGCTCGAAGTCGCGGTTCGCGATGGCAACGCCGCCGCTCACTTCGCCGCCGGACCCGGCTCATCGGTGTCGCTGGTCGCGGCCACAGGCCGGTTTTAGTCATGGATGAAATAATCACACACAAGGACGCTCCCACAGTCCTTACCGATATTCCGCGCTACACCGCTGCGGTGGAACCGGCCGCTCGCGCGCTCGAGCCTCCGCGAATCCCGCCGCTCAACCTCGCTCTGTTCTTGCTGACCCTGCTGACCACCACCACCGCCGGCGCGTACATGAATGGCGAGCAGGTCTCCTTAGCGCATCCGTTTCTCGCCCTTGCGGCGCTGCGCTCGGGACTCTCGTTCTCGATTCCCCTGATGATGATTCTGTTCGCGCATGAGATGGGACACTATCTGACCTCGCGCTACCACGGCGTCGATGCCTCCCTGCCCTACTTCATCCCGGCTCCGCCGTCGTTCTTCATCATCGGGACCTTCGGTGCATTCATCCGGATGCGAGCGCCTGCGCGCACTCGCCGCGTGATGTTCGACATTGGCGCCGCCGGCCCATGGGCGGGCGTGATGCTCGCGATACCCGCCGTCATCATCGGCCTGTATCTTTCCGACGTGACGCCGCTGGACAAATCGGCTGGCGGTCTCGAGCTGGGCAACTCGCTCCTGTTCCTGGGTCTCTCGCACCTGGTGCTGGGCGTCGATCCTTCGACCGTCAACGTCAATCTCAATCCGATCGCATTCGCAGGATGGCTCGGGCTGTTCGTCACCACGCTGAACCTGCTGCCGGTCGGACAGCTCGACGGCGGCCATGTGGTCTACGCGTTGTTCCCGCGCCGTCATCGCACGATCTCGGTGCTGTTCGTTATCTCTTGCGTGCTGATGGTACTGGTGCCGCTCACACTCGGGCTGAATTTCTGGGGCGGCTGGATGCTGTGGGCTGTCTTGTCGGTCGCGCTCGGATTGGGTCATCCGTCCACCATCGATCGCGACACCCCGCTGAACCCGCGCCGCGCGCTCGCGGCATGGCTTACCGTCGCGCTGTTCATCGTCACGTTCAGTCCGGTGCCTCTCGCCTTCGTGCAACCGGAGGCGCCTTTGCAGCCGCAGCAGGATGAACACTCTCAGGAAATAATCCATCACGTACCGCACTACGACGAGATGCTTCGCCGTCTCGGCCGCGTCCGAATCTGAGCGGCATTTGATCGATCTGGATCGAGGGGAACCGCATTGGGATTGACCGACGGCCCGAACAAACCGAATCCCGAGACCAAGTCCCGCCGTCCGAGCTGGGACAATTACTTCATGACGATCACGCGGGAGGTCGCCGAGCGTTCGACCTGCCTGCGCGCCAAGGTCGGCGCAGTAATCGTGCGCGACCGCAGCATCCTGGCGACCGGCTACAACGGCTCGCCCGCCGGATTGCCGCATTGCACCGAGGCTGGATGCCTCATCTACGAATCGCGCACGCCCGACGGAGAAATCGAGCAGAATTGCTATCGCACCATCCACGCCGAGATCAACGCGATCTCGCAAGCGGCTCGCAACGGCGCCGCCATTCGCGACGCAGACATTTACGTCACTCACACGCCCTGCATCCATTGTCTCAAGGTGCTGATCAACACCGGCGTGCGCACCGTGTATTACGCGCGCCCGTACAAGCTCCACACCATCGCCGAGATGCTTAAGCACGCCAGCATCAAGCTCGTCGAGGTACCTGCCGAGGATCCCGCCACAGGTGCCACGTGACCTCGAGCAGCCCCGCCCCAACGACGAAACCCGGTTGCGGCATTTGCGCGATGATCGATCGGATCAAGGCCGGCGGCTTCCGCGATTTTATTGCGGAGCTGGAAGGCTGCTACGTGATCCTCGGCGATCAGCAGCTCTATCGCGGCTATTGTGTGCTGCTCGCAAAGATCCACGCGACCGAACTTTACCTCATGCCCGCCGACTCCTCCCGCCTGCTGTTCGACGAGATGCGCCTGGTCGCGGACGCCATCGCCGCGGTGGTCAAGCCGTGGAAGATGAACTACGAATGCCTGGGCAATTCGGAGCCGCACGTGCATTGGCATCTGTTGCCACGCTACGAAACCGACGAAATGCGGCGCGGACCAATTTGGCTGCGCCCCGAATCCGAACGAAAGGTAATCCTTGACGAAAATGATCGCCGCGCGCTTATCGGATCGATCCGCAGCCAGCTTGCCGCCCGCTTCCACGACGCGCGCATCCCGCCCGGCTAGGAATCCAGCGTCGCCAACCAAAACGAAATTGCCGTGCTCCGCTCTCGCGCTCTCGTGCGTCGCGATTCTCATTTCAGGATGCAGGGCTCCGCTCCCTGACGCGCAAAGTCCCGCCGCTCAGCTCTACGCCCGTCGATGCGACAATTGCCACAGGCCGTACAATCCACATGGAATGACGGCGGCTATGTGGGATACGAAGGTCAAGTTGATGGAACCAAAGATGCAAGCCGCCGGGATGCCGCCGCTGACTTCCGACGAGCGCGCGTCGATCCTCGAATACCTCGAACGCTACGCCGGCACCGAATAAATCTACCGCGCGATTGTTCCCCTTCCCCCCGTGGTGCTAAATCCTCATCCAGGGTGATCGCATGGCCGACGAACTCCTGACCGTCAAGCTCTACTACGACTACAAAAGTCCTTTCGCGTATCTCGCGATGGCGCCCGCATACGCGCTGATGGAATCGCATCGCGTCCGCCTGCAATACATCCCGCACGAACTCAACATCCGCGGCGCCTTCGGCGGCGATCTCGAGGAGCGGCCCGAGCGCGAGTGGCGCAAAATCCGCTACCTCTACCTCGACGCGCGCCGCTACGCTAACGCGCGCGGCATGATCATCCGCGGACCGCAAAAAATCTTCGACTCGAAACTGGCTCTCATGTCCGGGCTGTGGGCCGATCAGCACGGGCTGTTTCGCCCCTACTCCGGCCGTGTTTTCGAGCGCTTCTTCAAACGCGAACTCGACATTGAAAACGCCGCCGCGCTCGCGGCCGTGATGAAGGAAACGGGCCTCGACGCCGACGGATTCAACCGCTACGCGCTTCACGACGGCCCACGCGAACTGGCCGATGCGTTCGCCGCCGGCGATCGCGACGGTGTCTTCGGCGTGCCGATTTTCATCGTCGATGGCGAACCATTTTGGGGCAACGACCGCGTCGAATGGGTCGTCAAGAAACTCGACGCGATGGGCCTGCGACGCTAAATCGCTGCCCGCGAGGTGAGCAAGTCGATGAAACCAATTCCAATCGGGACCAGGGGAAGTTACGCCAAAACCGTTGCGCCCACCGACCTCGCAATTCATCTCGACGCGTCGCTCGCCGCCGTCATGTCCACGCCGGCGATGGCCGGGATGATGGAGCTTGCCGCGATGGATGCCATTCGGCCGTTTCTCGACGCGGGCGAAAGTTCGGTCGGCATGTCGATCGAAGTCAATCACAGCGCCGCGACTCCGCCGGGACATCTCGCTCGCGCCGAAGCTGAAGTCACCAAAGTCGAAGGCCGCCGCCTCGAGTTCTCCGTGCGCGCCTTCGACGAAGTCGAACAAGTCGGCTCGGGGACGCATCGGCGCGCCGTAATCGACGCCGCCAAGTTCAACGATCGGATCAAAGCCAAACAGAAAAATTAGCTGCGCGCAGGACACGACGATGACCACCGAACTTTTCGACCGCAACGAGGTGTACGTGGGCCGTGATTTCGGCGGCGTGACCATCGACATCACGCCCGATCTGGTCGCGACTTACATCGCCGGCACCGGCGACGACAATCCATGGTACCGCGGCAATTCTCCGCTCGGCGGCTCCGTCGCTCCTGCGCTGATTCTCCACAGCGCGGTTTACTACACGCTCGGATGGTATCTGCCGAATATCTACGGCAATCTGCACGCGCGCCAGGAATGGGAGGTGTTCGCGCCCGTGATGGTTGGCGAGCGGCTCACCACTCGCTCCGTCATCATCGACCGCTACCTCAAGCGCGATCGCGAATACGTGGTGAACGAAGTGCTCGTCGGCAACGCGTCAGGACAAATCGTATCGCGCAGCCGTACCCATCAGAGCTTCCTGCTCCCCGAACAGGCCAAACAGGGTTTCGTCGTCGATCGCACGCGCGAAAAAGATTCGTCGCGTTCATTCAAAATCGGCGAGCGCGGCGGCGATCCGATCGGCTCTCCGATGCGCACGATCACCGAAGACATGTGCATGGCCTTCTCGGGACCTGCGCGCAACTATCACAACGACAAGCAAAAGGCCGTCGAACTGGGATTCCCGGAAATTGTCGTGCAGGGCATGCTCTCGGTCTGCTTGGTGGCCGAAATGATGACGCGGCGTTTCGGCCTGGGCTTCCTCTACGGCGGCAAGATGGATTTGCGCCTCGTCAACGTGCTGTGGGGCAACGACGTCACCGGGCCGAAAGGATTGATCGTGGCACGGCGGCCCGAGGGAATACGCTCACGCGCCGAAGTCGAAGTGTGGTGCGACAAGGCCGACGGAACCAAAACCGTCGTCGGCGCCGCCAGCGCGATTGAACTGTAATGCTCGCGCGCTCGCGCACTCGTTCAATCGTGAGCGCGAAGATATTTCTCGCCGCCGCCGTGGCGTCTCTGTTCGCCGCAGGTTGCGCGAATCGATGTGACTACGCGCGGACCAAGTGCCAGTACCAATGCAATCGCGACTACCAGGTATGCGAACTACATGGCAACGACGAATTCTATTGCCGAAACGAAATAGGCAATTGCCTGTCCGCTTGCGAGACCGCACGCGGCACTTGTCACTCGTGGCTGTGAGTATTGACTGACTACTGCGGCGCGGTGAGCGCTTCGATATCTGCAATCGACTTCGGCGTCGCCGCGGTCATCACTTCGTGACCGTCGTGCGTCACCAGCACGTCGTCCTCGATTCTAATCCCCAGGCCGCGAAAACTTTCCGGAACCTCATCGTCGTCGGGATAGATGTACAATCCCGGCTCAACCGTAAGCACCATCCCCGGCTCGAGCACTCGCGACGCGCCGTCCACCCGGTACAGCCCCACATCATGCACGTCCATGCCGAGCCAGTGACCCGTGCGATGCATGTAATAGCGCCGATACGCGCCCGTCTCGATTATCTCCTCGGCCGATCCATGCAGGATCCCGAGCTGACGCATGCCGTCAACCAGCACGCGCAGAGCAATTTCGTGCGGATCGTCGAAACGCGCGCCCGGCTTGACTACGTCGATCGCCTTGAGCTGCGCGTCGAGCACGATCTCGTACAGACTGCGCTGCAAATCCGTGAAGCGCGCCCCAATCGGCGACGTGCGCGTGATATCCGCCGCATAAAAATCGTACTCCGCACCCGCGTCGATCAGCAGCAGCTCGCCCGCGCGCATCTCGCGATCGTTGTTGATGTAGTGTAGCGTCGCCGCGTTGGGTCCCGACGCGACGATCGACGGATAGCTCGGACCCGTCGCCCCCTGCGAGCGAAACGCGTAGTCGATCTCCGCCTCTATCTGCCACTCGCGCATCCCGCCGCGCGCCTTCTTCATCGCGCGCTGGTGCGCGTCGGCCGAAATCGCCATCGCCCGCCGCATCGCCTCGAGCTCCGCCGGCTCCTTCTTCACCCGCGCCTCGTGAATTATGTTGCGCGAATCGATTATCGACGACGGCCCCACCCCCGCTCGCGGCCGCATCGTTTGCGCCCATCGAATCAGTTTCAGCACCCGCTCATCCATCTTCTCGTTCAGTCCGAGCGGGTAATGCACGCGTTCACTCTTTTCCAGGTAGCGCGGCAAAATCTTTTCAAGTTCGTCGATGACGTAGGCCTTGTCCGCCCCGTACTCGACGATCGCGCCCTCGACACCCGCGCGCCTGCCCGTCCACGTCTCGCGCTCCTTGTCGCGCGGACGCACGAACATCACGAACTCGCCGTCCGGATGCCCCGGCGAAAGCACCGCCACCGATTCCGGCTCCGCGAATCCTGTCAGGTAGTAGAAGTCGCTGTCTTGCCGATAGACGAACTCGACGTCGCCCGATCGAACCGCCACCGGCATGCTCGGCATGATCGCGGTTGCGCCCGGCGCGATCGCCTCCATCATGCGCTTGCGCCGTGCGCGAAAATTGTCGCCGTTCCCGCTAAGCGCCATCGCAATTCATTACGCCACGCAGCCTCTCCTCGCGCCAGCCCTCTATGCATCCTAAGTACCTTGTTGCCCTCGCCCGCTTAGTTGCCGGAGAGGGCACGGCGTCCGCGCCTGGGGTGACGGTTCGGTATGCGCTCACGGCAATCCCGCTCGCGGAACTTCCACTTGCGTAATTTCGATTTTCCCATTTCGGCTCGCGTGGCATTTCTCTGGATCGGAATTCGGCGCCGTCGCGACAAACAGCGTCCGCCCGTCGGCGCCGCCGAGCATGCATGCGAACGCGTCCGTCTCCACCTTGATTCGCTCGGCGACCTCGCCGCCCTGCTTCACCCGAATCACCTCCGACATCGTTGGACACGCCACCCAGATTGCATTCTCGGCGTCCAGGCAAATTCCGTCGGGCGGGCTGTTTCCCAACTCGGCCCACACCCGCCGATTCGTCAGCGACCCATCCGCGCCGATATCGAACGCCGTCAAGCGGGCGCCGAATGTCTCGCCGACGACCAGCGTCCTGCCGTCCGGCGTGATCACCATCCCGTTGGGGAACATCATTTCCTCGGCCACGATGCGCGCGATGCCGTCCGGCGCGACCATCACCAGCGTCGTTGCGCGCGGCGGCGCGTTGCCGTGCAAATCGAAGCCGAAGTTGCCGACGTAGGCGCGCCCGCGCGCATCGACCACCATGTCGTTGCAATCAAACGGCGCCAGCTTGCTCAAATCGGCAACCGTCTTCAGCCCGTCGCGATCCAGCCGCATCAGCTTCCGATCCGTCATCGACACGACCAGCATCCGTCCATCCGGCAACCATCCCAGTCCCGACGGCCGCGCCGGCACGTCGCAAATGACTTCGCACTTGCCCGCCATATCGACCGCGAGCACCTGGTGCGCATGCATGTCGGAGAAAAACAATTTCCCGTCGCGCCATCGCGGCCCTTCGGGAAACGCCAGCCCATCGATCAAAACATTAAGCGTCCGCATTGTGATTCTGAACCTCTAGTCCAGCGCGCCCTTCGCCCGCATCGCTTCGACTTCTGCCGCGCTGTAGCCGAGCAATCCCGTCATCACCTCATTAGTATGCTGCCCCAGCACCGGCCCGGCCGACTTCACTTCGCACGGCGTCGCGCTCATCCGCCACGGGATTCCGCAATGCTGCCGTACCCCGACTTTGGGATGCTCGCGATAGACGAAGTAGCCGCGCTGGTTGAGATTCGGGTCCTCGGAAAGGTACTTGGCATCGGCGCAAGCTGCCGCCGCGACCCCGGCCGACTGGATAGCCGTCACGACATCTGCGACCTTGCGCTTCGCCGTCCACTCACTGACTATTGCTTCGAGCGCGTCTTCATTGCGCTTGCGTGCCGCAAGCGTGGCGAACCGCGGATCGTTGGCCAGTTCGGGTTTGCCTATCGCACGCGCCAGCCGCGCCCATTCGGCATCGTCCGCGCATATGATCGAGACCCATTGATCGACCGTTTGGTCGAGGATTTTCTCCGGCAGATCGAGGCACTTGAAAATCCCGTGCGGCGCCATCTGCGGATCGCGATTGCCGACTCGCTCCGGCTCGCGCCCGTTCATCGTGTACTCTAAAATCCCCTCTGCCAGCAGGTCGATCGCGCATTCCCACTGGCTCATGTCGATATATTGTCCCTCGCCGGTTTTCGCGCGATGGAACAGCGCGCTTATCACCGCGAACGCACCATGCACTCCGGCGTTGGGGTCGGCGTAGCTGAAGCCGGCGTGCATCGGCGGAAATCCCTTATAGCCGGTCAGCGCAGACAGCCCCGACAACGGCACCTGCGCCGGCCCGTACGACACATAATGGCTCTCCGGTCCGGTGTCGCCGTAACCCGACAGAGTAATCATGACGACATTCGGATTGACCTTCTTCACCGCCTCGTAGCCAAATCCCATATTGTCGATCACGCCCGCCGCGAAGTTATTGATCACGACGTCGCTCTGCTTGATCAGACGCCACGCCGCTTCCTTCGCCTCGGGATGCTTGAAATTCAACGACAGCGATTTCTTGCCCTGGTTGTATTGATTGAAGTAACCGGACTTGTCGATGCTGTCGAACACGGCGTCGGGCCACGGCGGCAGCATCCGCGTCACGCATGGCCGCGTTTTGGTCTCGATCCTGATCACCTCGGCGCCAAGATGAGCCAGTTGCAGGGTGCAGTATGGTCCCGCCCACACCCAGGTAAAATCGCAAACTCTGATTCCCGACAGAGGAGGCTTGGCCATCGCTAAATCACACCCTTGCGCTTGAGTTCGTCGAGCCGGACTTGCGAAAGCCCGAGCTGTTTGCCGAATACTTCAGCATTATGCTGTCCCAGCGTCGGCGCCGGCCGCCGAATTGCCCACGGGGTGCGCCCGTACTTCAGCGGCGCGCCCGGATACGCGTGCGTGCCGGCCACCGGCTGCGTGATCTCGACGAAAAATCCGCGCGCCTTGAGATGCTCCGAGTTGAGCAGATCGCCCATCGTCGACACCGGCGCAAACGGCACCCGCCTGGCCTGCGCCTTGCGATACAAATCCTGCACGGTCTGCTCGCTGACCCATGGTTCAAGCAACACTTTGAGCGCGTCCCAGTTGACCGCGCGCACCAGCCGGTCCTTGAAGATCTCCTCTTCTGCCCATTCGGGATTGCCCATGATCTCCACGAAGCTGCGCCACTGATGCTCCTCGATGCAGCACAGAAAGATATAGCCGTCCTTGCACTCCATCGCCGCCACCGGCGCCAGCGGCTTTACCCCCCACCGCGTCGACAGCATTTTCATGTACGGCCAGTACTCGAACGTCATCTCGAGGATCGAGGCGATCGATTCCTGGATCGAGACCTCGACATGCTGTCCCGTGCCGTCGCGAAGCTGCGCGAACGCCGCCGCCACGGTGGCGGTCGCCGCGTGCGCTCCGCCCTGGTATCCCGCCTGCTGTCCCGCGGTTTTCAGCGGTGGCAACTCCGGAAACTGCGGGGCGCCGTTGAGCACGCACACGCCGCCCGCGCACCAGATGGTCAAATCCTCGGCGCGGTAGTTGCGATACGGTCCCGTCAGTCCGAACGGCACGATCGACGTCATGATCAACTTCGGATTCGCGCGGCGCATCCTCTCGTACGTGAGCCCGACGCGATCCATCTCGGGCGGTGTGACGTTGTGAATCAGGATGTCGGCATCCGCCACCAGCTTCTCCAAAATCTCGAAGCCCTCGGGCTGCGTGATGTCGAGCGTGACGCCGCGTTTGTTGGTGTTGAGATAGAGGAATAGTCCGCTCTTCTCGGCATGCGGGACATCGCCGGGAAACGGCCCGCGCGTACGCGCGCGATCCCCGGCGCCCGGCCGCTCGATCTTGACGACCTCCGCGCCCATGTCCGCCAGCATCTTGCCGCAATACGGCGCCGATACCATCTCGCCCACTTCAACAATATTTAAACTGTCTAACGCTCCCGCCATCGATACTCCATCTATACGAAATTGCTGAATTCTATTCTGGGAACACCTGCCGCAGCGCCTTCACCTCGACCCGCTCGAACACGCCGCCGGTCTTGTACGGATCGCTATTGGCAAACGCGATCGCTTCGGCTTCGCTCTCCATATCCACGATGATAAGGCTGCCGCTGCCGTCGGTGAATGGCCCCGCGATCTTCACCTTGCCGGCTCGAACCAGCGGCCGGAGATTGTCGAGATGAGCCGGCCTTAGCCGCGGCCGGAGCGCAGCGCCGCCGGGTCCGTCATGGCCGATAATCACGAACAGCATCGCGTCGTCCTTCTCGAGAAATACGCGGATTGAGCCCGTGATAATTAGCACGGCGCGCCTTTGCCCGCAAAATCAGCATGGGTGACCGCTGCACCCAATGTCAAAACAAAGATGCGGGCGGAGGTTACCCTGAGTACTCGAAGGGCCCGGTTAGAACGGTTTAGGGGAAGGAGGCGTCCCGGCTTGCGGATGCTGACGCGTTATGAAGAGAATACTAATTCTTGAACCTAATCTCATCAGAAAAACTAATGGAGGTATCGCTGATTGAAAACCATGGAAACGAAAAGGGGTAACAACATGTACAAATCTCTTCTGCTGTCTTTCACTGCCATCTTTCTTTGCGCAAGCGTGGCGCTGGCGAAGAGTTCCGGACCGTCGACCAAGACGGTCAAAATTACGATCAAAGGGATTGGGGGAAGCCCGGCGCCTGTCGGAAACACCGGTCCTGACGGCCAATGTACTAACACTGGCGACCCTTGGCTCGATAGCTATACCGGTACTTGCTCAGTCCCCGGCAATTGCTCTTGCGGCGTGCTTACCTCCGCCACTGTCACCGGAAGCGGGCTCAAAAGCGTGGCAAACTTCTTCGTCACGAGCGACCAAGGCTTCAATCCTGCCACCGCGCCCACGGTTGACTCTGGGCCCAATCCGGAATGCAACCTTTTCCTTGGCACTTTTACGGTAACGGACAAAAGCAGCAATGTCACGACCCTCAACTTTTTGGGAGTTTCGTGCAAGCATGTGACCGGGACCACGAGCAGCAACCCCGGCGGAACCCATGACAAGGATACGATGTCGGGGGGTTGGGGAATTTCAGACACTCCCGTGCCCACTAAGCCGATCTCGGGATGGGGGACGTTCACGGGCGCGACCATCAAATCTACCCAGGCGGTCACACTGACACTGAGCGGCTGGGTAACGCCGGAGTAAAAGAGGGGTAGGACCGCCGGCTCACCGGATTTCGAGTTTTATTCAACTGAGGGGAGCGCATTCGTCAATGCGCTCCCCTCTTCGGTTTGGCAACCGGCGCGCGCGGCAATTCGGTCAGGGCCGGGAGGCGGGGCCGAACAGCGGCGCGAACACCGCGCGATAGTGCCATGCCAGGAGCGCCTCGAGCGCAGCCACCACGATCGCTACCGGCAAACCTGCCGGCGCGAGAAACAGGTGGAACGCGATGATGTTCACGATCACGGGAGCCAGAATCGCCAGCGCGAACGGTACCGCCACGCCCAGGATAAGCAGCGCTCCTCCTATGACCTGGGTCCCGAAAACCAGCGCGAACATGTAGCCAGTCCCGTAAAGCGCGAGGAAGAACGCATCCGCAGCCGGCGGTTCGGGAGGATTAGGCATGAAATGCAGCAGCCCGTTCAAACCGAAGACCAGGAACACCAGGCCTAAGAGAAGACGAGCGACGATAAGTACGATCTTCATCACGATTTCCTCCTGAATCACCCCGGCTCCGAGTCCAGGCTGTGCGACAATCTCTTCGAGATCGTCAGCTTGCTGCACCTTCCCATGAAATCAGCAGCAAGGGACTTCGAACACCGGCTCGCCCAGTGGCAGCTCGAGCGAGCACTCCTCGAATAGTACCACCAGCAACTACTAGAAAGGTACTTGAGCTACGGAGCGGCAGACCTACTCGGCGCGAGTTAGCGTCGGGGGCTGCCGCTCTTATTACATGATAGCTCTTTGACCACCTTCGCCGCCTAAGGTCTTACCTTTCCTGCCTATACCCGATCCTTATCCAGCGACGAGTTCCACTTGCGCGACGTGCGGCCTTCCCATCCGCGCTTGTGATAGGCGTAGCCCACGATCAGCGGCACCGCGATCGTCGCCTCGCAATACACCATCTGCTCGTAAGTCGTATCGACCTTGCCCCAGCTGCTGGCCTCTTTGAGCGTGCTGCCCGAGAGCGCACCGTCGCGCACGTCGGCCACGGTGATCTGAACCGCATACTTATGCATCGGCACGTCATGCCCCAGCACCTCGGCGGCGACCACGATATCCTGCGCGAAATTTTTCGGCACTCCGCCGCCAATCATGAACAGCCCGGTGGTTTCGTTCTTCACCTTCAGGCGCGTCAACTCGTAAAAATCCTTGGCGCTGTCGAGCGAGACCTTGGGCTTGCCGTGCCGCGCCGCCTGATGCGCCACCAGCCCGAAGCCGGCGGAGCAGTCGCTGAACGCGGGGCAGAAAATCGGCACCTCCTCGCGATAAGCCTCCAGCACGATACTGGCGCCCGTCTTCGCGCCCGTCTCGGCCAGGTACTTGCCCATCTCGGCGACGAATTCGCGCGACGAATACGGCCGCGGTTCGAGCCGGTCGGCGATTTTCATGGTCGTCTCGTCGCACACGCGCAGCTCGTCTTCGTCTATAAGCGTGTCGTAGATGCGATCGATATGCAGTCCGCGCAGCTTGTCGTCGTCGAGTCCGTACTTGAAGCGGTCTTCGGCCATCCAGTGCTTGAAGCCGAGCGCCTCGAAAAAATCCTGATCGACGATGTTCGCGCCGGTGCTCACGATCGCATCGACCATGTGATTGCGAATCATGTCGGCGAAGACCCGCTTGAGCCCGGCGCTGATGAGCGAACCCGCCAGGCACAGGATTATGCCGCAGTCGCGATCGCGCAGCATCCGATCGTAGATCGTCGCCGCGCGATGCAAGTCGCGGGCGCTGTACGCCATTTGCCCCATCGCCTCGACGATCGGCACGACGCTTTCGCGCGTGATATCGATGTGTTCGATCGGCCGCTTGAGAAATTCCGACTTGATGCTCATTGCTGCGCCCCGCGATGTGCCGAAATATTGGCCGATAGTACGCAACGGCCAGGTTGTACGCTACTTGAGCGGACCGATTCCGCCCAGCCCCGTCCAGTAGAGCATGAAGGACAACGTGCCGAGCGCGATCAAAAACCCGAACGCCATGATATCCGCGCCGGTCACCGGGTAATCGATAAACGTCGTCGGCTCGTGGCTGAATCCGAAGCCGCGCGCTTCCAGAGCCATCGCCATGTTGTTGGCCTTGCGCAGCGCGCCCATGAAAACCGGAATCACTACCGGCACGTAGCGCCGCACGCGCTCGATCGGGCCGCCCTGGTTGAAATCGTAGCCGCGCAGCCGCTGCGCATCGACGATCGTCACCGCCGAGTCGATGAACAGCGGCACCAGCCGGAATGACAGCGAGATCGCGAACCCCACGCGATACGGCACCCGCATTCGCTGCAGTCCGTAGGTGAACTCCTCGATCTTGGTGGTCGAAAGAAACAGCACCGACGCCGCCAGCAGCTCCGCCAGCTTGATGCCGCGCCCGACGCCGAATATCAGCGACAGCCTGCTGATGTGAAAAATCGGCACGTTCACCAGCACCGCGCCGCGCCGGTAGAAAACCATCCACGCAATCGTCGTGCTGAAAACCAGAATCGCGAACAACCATCGCAGGCGGTAAAAGTTCGGCCACGAATCGGTAAGCTGCGCGATCCACAGCATGACCAATCCCACCGGCGCGAGCGCTATAGGATTGTCCACCCAGTACACCGACCAGAACATGACGAACAGCGCGAACACCTTGACCGTGGGATGCAGCCGATGAACGAACGTGCCGCGATCGATGTACAGGTAAATCGGCATCAGGCGCGCCCCTTGACCCACGCGACGAATTCGCCGGTGCTCAGCGCCAGCGTCCCGAAGCGGCGGCTCAACTCGGTGATCTCCGGCGCCCGGAATGACGACGACCGCAGCAGTTCGTCCTGCATGAAAAACTCGCGCACCCCGCCGTCGAAAATCTTCGCGCCTTTGCGCAGCAGCACGACCCGCCGCGCATACTCCGCGACCAGCCACGGAGTATGCGTGATGATCACGATTGCGATTCCGGCCCGGTTCAGGTCCCGCACCAGCGCCATCATCCGGAGCTGCTCGCGATGGTCCAGGCCGGTGGTCGGTTCGTCCAGAATCAGCATCCGCGGCCTGAGCACCAGCACGCTGGCAACCGCCAGCCGTTGCCGCTCGCCCTTGCTGAGCAGGAACGGGTCGCTCTGGCGCTCGTTCTGAAGCCCGACCGCCTCGAGCGCTTCGTTGCATCGACGCTCAATCTCGCCGTCCGCCAGGCCGAAGTTGCGCGGACCGAACGCGACTTCCTCCTGCACCGTGGCGGCGAAAATCTGATGGTCCGGATTCTGGAAAACGTACGCCACTTCGCGCGCCGTCTCGGCCGGCCGCATCTGCGCGCGGTTCTTGCCTTCGATTATCACGCGGCCCGTGGCCGGCTGGAGCAGACCGACTATTTGCTTGGCCAAAGTGGTTTTGCCCGACCCGTTCTGCCCGACTATCGCGATAAAGTCGCCGGCTTCGACTCTGAGATCGATCGAATCGAGCACGCGCGGCCCGTCCGCATAGCTGAAGCTCACATTCTCGATCGCCATAAATGGCGGGCCGGTCGTCGCGGCGTTTCCGCTAGTCGCCGGATGTCCGGGTGCGCGGGAATCGGCGACGTTGTCAACCAAAGTTGCGCCGACGCGCGGGTAGGCGCGCACGATCGCGTCGTAAGCCTGCTCGACGCTTTCCGCTTGTGCGTCGATTCCGAGCAGTTTGAGTGCGTGGCCCAGTCCGGGCGGACGCACCCCGCATTCCATCAGCAGCTCGGTGCGCGCAAACACCTCGGCCGGCGGACCGTCGGTGGCGATTTCCCCCTCGCGCAGTACTATTATCCGATTGGCCGCACGCAGTTCCTCGGACTCGTGCTCGATAACGATCAGGCTCAAGCCTTGCGCGCGCAGCTTGGCGATCAACTCGAAGATTTCCGCCCTGCCTTCGGGATCGAGATCGGTCGTCGGCTCGTCGAGCACGATAACCGACGGCCGCAATGCCAGCACCGACGCGATCGCAAGCCGCTGCTTCTCGCCGCCCGACAGCGACATTGGATCGCGATGCTCGAAGCCGCGCAGCCCAACGGCCTCCAGCGCCGGAATGATTCGGCGGTCCATCTCGGCGCGGTCCATGCCGACCTGTTCCATCGCAAACGCGACTTCGTGTGCGACGTTGGTCGAAAACAATTGCGACTCGAAATCCTGGAAGACCATCCCCACTTTCGGCGCGACCTCGCAGACCCGAAGATGCTCCAGCGCCTCGCCTGCGATGCGGATCGTGCCGCGAAAATCGCCGTCCTCGAACTCCGGCACGATGCGATTGAGGCATTTCGCCAGCGTGGACTTGCCCGCGCCCGACGCGCCCATCACGCCGATCGTCTCACCCGCCGACTGCACGAAGCTTACCGCTCGAAGCGCCGGACGCTCGGCGCCGTGATAGGTGAAGGTTACGCCCTGGACCCAAACTGCGTGTGGGCCGGGAGTTGCTTGAACAATTTGCGCGTCGATTTTCACATCATGAACAGGCCCGCGAACGCCAACAGGAGAAACGGGCCGACAATTATTAGGACCGGCTTGTCGTACGGCGCGACGATCATCCACGCCGGCAGAAACTTCGGCGCCCAATACCCGGTCGAAAGCAAATTCCCAAAAATCCAGGCGCCGCCCTCGCCCGCTATCAGCAGCGCGAAACCCAACGCTCGAATCCCCACCGGCTTCAGTTTCACCTCCGGCATCACGTCGGTGTAAAGCATCCGGCCCTTTTTGACCCGCGGATAGACCGCCGCGAGGATGAACGGCGAGAGCACCAGCGCCGACGTCATATTGTTGAAGATGATCACGTTGCCGAGCATCGCGAACGGCCTGATGACCAGCACGTTGTCGGCCCATCCGACCAGGTCGGCGCACAGCACGCTCGCGGCCAGGCATGCGATCACATACTTGAGAATTCCAAGCGGCGAGCGGCTGATAGGACTTTGGCCGCGGCCGATCAATTCCCAGACTTTGTACGGAATCCACCCGTAGGCCAGGTTCGCGAAGAATCCGAAAATGTCCCCCGGCGAGACTCCGCCGAAAAAATCGCCAATCATGTTTCCGATCGCCGAACCCCACGCGGCCGCGGGACCGAACAGGAACGAGCACACAACTGGAATCGCGTTGGCCGGGCGAAGTTCGGTTACGCCGGGAATCAGCGGCACGACCTTGAACGGCACCAGCACCGCCGCGTAGAGCGCCGCCGAGATCGCGCATAGCACGACCATCCGCGTGTTGCGCCACATCAGGCGAAGATCGCTCATCGCGCCACCCGCGCTACGATGCGCGCGCGGCGCATGCCTGCTATACGAATGAAATGATCGACAGCCACATTCATCTCGACGCTGACCAGTATCCCGACCCTTCTGGCGCAATCAAGCGGGCGCTGGATGCCGGCGTATCGGCGATGGTCGTGCCGGGGGTTGGGCCCGCGTCCAATCGCAGGGCAATCGAACTCGGGCGGCGCTATCCGGGCGTCGTTTATCCGGCCGTGGGATTCCATCCCGAGCAGTTTGAGCATGGCGAACATGACGCGCTCGCGGTGCTCGATACGATCGCGCGTGAGCGCGGCTCGATTTGCGCCGTCGGCGAAGTCGGGCTGCCATGGTACGGCGGGGGCTCGGTAGATGCGCGCGCGCGCGACGCGGCCAAGCTGACCCTCGCCCGCTTCGCCAAGCTCGCCGCCGCGATCGATCTGCCGCTGATACTGCATGCGCCGCACCGATGCGCCGCCGACGCGCTCGCGATAATTGGCCAGGCTGGAGTGACGCGCGCGGTCTTTCATTGGCATAAGTCCGACGAACAGACCACCCGCGCGATCATCGACGCCGGATACTTTATTTCGCTGACTCCCGAGGTCGCCTACCGCGATCGCGATCGGGATCTCGCCCGGATGCTGCCTGCGAACCGGATGCTTGTCGAGACCGACGGACCGTGGCCGTACGGCGGCCAGTTCGCGGGGCGGTTGACCGAACCGGCGATGATCAAGGATGTGGTCGCGGCGATTGCGCATCTGCGCTGTACTACGTTCGAGGAAATAGCGGCATCGACGACGGCCAACGCGCGCGCGCTGTTTCGAATCGGAGAGTAGCCGCCGCTTTTAGACATTCACAGAGATCGAGGAATTAATTGTCCGTGAAATCTGCGTCGTCAGCGGATACAATACCGTCGCTATGCCGATCTACGAATATCGTTGCGAAAAGTGCCGCCGCACAACCAGCGTCCTGACCACTCGCGTCAGCGAAAAGGTTAACGCGGTTTGCGCGCATTGCGGCGGAAAAAAAATGCGCCGCCTGATGTCGCGGTTCGCGATGCCGCGCAGCGAGGAATCGCGTATGGAGTCGCTAGGCGATCCGTCGAAGATGGGCGACGTCGACGAGAACGATCCCAAGAGCGTCGCGCGGATGATGAAGCGGATGGGCAAGGAAATGGGCGACGAGTTCAACGGCCCGGAGTTCGACCAAGCGGTCGAGGAATTGGAGAGCGGTGGCGATCTGGGGGATGACGGCTCGCCCGACGACGACGATGTGTAGGGCGAATATGTGCGCGGAATCGTCGATACCAACAACATGGAATCGTTCTGGTCGCTGCTCAAGCGTGGAATCATCGGCACCTACCACAACGTGAGCAAGAAATATCCGCCGCTGTATCTCGCGGAGTTTTCTTTCCGACTCAACAATCGCAACAATCCGGATATTTTCGGGACCGCGATAGCTGGCAGTTGAGCGTTGGCGACGATATCGGGCAATCATGGCGAGAGACCGCATCGTTTCAGCTAGGGCAAAAATTTACAGGGCCAAAAAGCACATCGAGGACCTCAAGCTTGAACTTACGGTGTTCCGCAAGAAGGATCCCTATCGTGCTCATTTCTACGATGATGCCAAGACAGGAGACCGCGTCGGTGAATTGCAAGTCGTCGAGGAATTTCCTTTCCGAGGACTCGCGATCCTGGGGGACGCGATTCACAATCTCGATCTGCTTTGGATCACCTCGCTTGCGAGTTGTGCATAGTCAGCGGCGGCACCATCAAAGACATCACAACTTTCCCCACAGCTTTCCCAATCTGGCGTGAAGTCCCCGCTGTCTCCAAGATTGACGCCGAGATAACAGGAAAAATACCTCGCGCCAGCGCCGAAGTGATTCGAGGAATCAAGAGGCTGCAACCTTAGGTAGTGTCCTAATTTGACGAGCAAATTTTTCTGTTAAAGCACATGCCCGACGAGATGCTGCCGAGGTCCGAGTTGATCGAGTTGACGCTTCGTTCAATGCTGCTCAAAGGGATAGATAATTCGCTGTCGGCCAAAGCTGAAGCAGGTTTCAGCCAAGAAGTCATGGCGTTAGCCCACAATCCGGCTGCGATCACCGTCAGTAGAATCTTTGTCATCTTGTCAGTTTTCATCCCTGATGGCCTCCAAAAGTTGTTCGACCGACCATAGCCGATCCGACACGCCAGCGGCCATAGCAGGCGTAACGCGCAACGTCCGATGCACACGCACAAAATTATAATGCGCGTAATGCAATGCGACTGACGCCTTGAGGTTCGCCAGCTTTTTGCTGAAAGCGTTGGTCAACCGCGTGAACCGGCGGCATTCCATTCGGACTGATAGATTCTGGCGTTCGACAAAACTGGTCGAAACGTGGGCGAGATCGGGACTGCCTATAAGCTCCTCCTTTGCCGCATCAACCATAATCGGCGGAGAGTAGCGGCCACGTCCCGTATTCAATTCTGACGCAAACACTTTGTGAAGCTGTGCATAATCGACGGTGTTTCCGAATGCCTGCATGATCGTCCCGTAGTAGGGTTTGAACATATCGGTTGTGATCTGCGGGCGACCGATGATCCGCGATTTCAGATCATTGATAAAAATCTGCGTATCGTTCCACGTCCGACGCCCTACAAGAAAGCACGGGACAAGTTTTGTATCGGCATCGAGCGCAACGAACGTGTACGCGTCGCCAAACTCGCCACGATCCGCAAGCTGGGATGCGCGCTTCTGTTTCATGCCGACGAACGACCACAATTCATCCAATTGGAGCCGCTGGCAGTTGAGGTTCCGCATTTTGCGATCCATCAATTCAGCGCAGCCGTTCCCGATGCGAACCATAAGCCGCATGACCGTATCGCGGTGGATTCCGGTCATCCGTTCGATGCTGCGAAAGCTGTTGCCTTCTACCAGAGCCGAAATGACGCGACAGCGCTGATCTGTATCTAACGTGTTCATGCTATATATATACGTGACCGGTCACGCATTTGTCAAGTCAAAATGCACTTTGTAGAGTAGAGTCCTGCGCCGGACCGTGGCGGAAGTCGCCGGAGGTGAGGCACCTGTTTAGAACGAGTTAACACGACCGGTTGCCTAACTCGCAAGAGAGGCGTAGTAATAGTTTGTGGAAAGGAAGGGCGGACCTAGGTCACTCCGACCAAGAGTAACGACCTAGGCCGCCCGCCACAGCGGGAGGTGGTGCGCTTGATAACGTGAAGCCGATTGGATCGGCGATTCACTCCGGGGCGGGCATTCCCGCCCCGGCTTTCGCATACTCCCGTCTGCATTTATAGCAGTCGGAATCCTTGGAGGCAATGAAATGGATAAAGAGATTGATTACACAGCGGTTTTAGCTGATCTAAAGGCCAAGCGAAACGCGCTTGATGCCGTCATCGGCGGGCTTGAGCAATGGCTAAGCCTGAAGGGTAGCGAAGTCGAAATTGGCCCGGCAAACTCCGGGACTGATCGCACTGGTGCTCCCGGTGAGGTCAGAAGCGATTCATTTTTCGGACAGAGCATTCCGGACGCGATCCGCAAATGTCTGAAAATCATGAAGCGTCCATTGGGATTGACGGAAATCACCAAAGCCTTGCAGGAAGGCGGTCTTCTTACATCGGCTAAAGACCTAACCAGCACGGTGAGCGCGACTTTAACGCGAATCAGACGAACAGATGGGGACTTGGTTCAAGTTCAACGCAAATGGGGACTGGCTGAATGGTATCCAGGAATGCGCAAGGAAAGAGTTGAGGGAGCCAGAAAGGGCAAACGGGGCCGAAAGCGCGGCAGACCTAAAATCCGAGCCGCGAAGGACGAATCTAAATCAGCCACGCCCAAAACTGAGGCAAAAAAGCGTTCGGCGAAGCCCACAGATGAACAGCTTGCACAGATCAAAAAATTGCACGACGCTGGGAAAGGTTTCGGTGAAATTGCTGAGATTCTTGGCCTCCAGACCCTATCGGTATGGCGTGCTTTAAAGCTTCCCAGATTAGCTAAAAGAGGCTCAGGAGAGCGTACAGATGCAGTCTAAATCCAGACAGAGGAAGGGGGTATTGACATGCTTCTTAAGCAGCCGTTATCGTCACGCCATACCCGCTAGTAGCTTAGCTGCTGGCTCAAAGGTCGTCCGGCGAGAGTTGGCACGGCCTTTGTTTTTGTCCAATGCCTAGCCGAACTTTCGTCTATGTGGACGGGTTCAACCTGTACTATAGGGCATTGGCGCAGAGGCCCTATAAATGGCTGAATCTTCACGCTCTAGCGTCGGGTATTCTCGCCCAAAATCAAATCGTCGAGATTAAATACTATACAGCGCGGGTATCTGGGGCGCGCGATCCGGGTGAACCTGGCCGCCAGCACGCTTATTTGAGAGCGCTAATGACGATTCCGGGCTTGTCGATATATTACGGTCGATTTTTGCCCAAAAAGATAATGCGACCGCTGGTTATTCCTCCTCTAATCGGTTCGAAATACGTTCTAGTCCATAGCACCGAAGAGAAGGGATCGGACGTAAATCTAGCGGCGCATTTGATACGTGACGGGTTTAAAGGAAAATTTGAGGCTGCCGCAGTTATATCGAAAGACTCCGATTTGGTGGAACCGATCCGTATTGTTGTTAGGGAGCTTGGCTTACCCGTCGGGCTGATTTGTCCGGATGGCGCTGTGCCATCCCAACTCAAACAGGTCGCCAGCTTCGTCCGCCATATCGTCAAGCAGGATTTAGCAGCCGCGCAATTCCCAAATCCAGTGATCGGCGGAAACGGGAAGCCGATTCATAAACCACCACACTGGTAATTAAGACGACTGTTTTCCCCAGCGTGCCCGCGCCGCGTCGCTGGCGCTCTTGCTGCGCTCCGCCTTGCTCATCTTTGCCGCTCTAGCAGGGCCGCCCTTGAGGCCGCCGAGCCGTCCTAACGCCTGTGCGAGCGCCTTGCGGGCATCCTGATTGCTCAGGTCCGGTTGTCCGGTAGAATCGCGAACGATGCGGAATGCCGTCTGATTTATGTCCTCTGGTTCCTGCTTTCGTGACCGCTTACGCATACAATCATGATCGCAGATTCGAGGCACGAACGCGAGTAGCAGGCAAATTCAAATTAGGACACTACCCAACCTTACAAGGGAGGGAAAGGGGACATACTTTGGCGCTTGCATATGCTCGACATCATAGACAAGCACCGACTTCTCATAGCAGAGGCCGCCGTCGCCGATTGGATCGACTTGCGTTATCGACGCTGGGAACCGGATTGGTTGTTTCCCGACCTCACCCGTCCCATCACACTTCCGCCCAGGGGGTAGCGTTCAAACACGGCGCAAAACTCCTTCGCGTCCCCAAGATCGAACGGCAGCAAACGACAATGAACGTGGACCCTAAGTTTCACTTTCAGGTAGCTTTCGGGGAGATTCTGGAAGGAGAGCCGCTGATCCCTACGCTGGAACATCTGGTCGATTCTATCAACGATGTCATCTCCGCGTTTCGAGGAGTTCTGATTTGATACCGGCCTGTCAAAATCAGACTTTATTTTCCCATGTTCCCGTCAACTTCGGCATACTCGGCATGTGTGGCGGGTGAGGAAAGTAGAGCGGGTCTTTTTCCGGTCTTGGGCGCAGGAGCTGGCCCCGGCTTGTTCCCAAAGTGACCGATCTTCCACATTTTGGCCCGCATAACGTGACATTTTGATGCGCACTATTGCGATAGTCTCATCTGATGGAATCGGCAAAGGGAGAGGGGCGGCGCGCGAGCGCGCGGCGCTGGTTCGAACTCGAGCCGCCTGCGCCCGAACGATTACAGCTGGAGACGTCGCCGCGCGTCTCGACCGTCGCGAGCTACGTGTTCACGCGCGCGGCCGAACGCTCGTGGGAAGTCCTCAATCAGCATCTCGCACAGGCGCAAGGCGCCGTGTTCTGGATTGGCGGACCGGCGGGATGCGGCAAGACGCATTTCCTTGACTACGTAATCGCGCTGCAAAGCCAGGCGGGCACGCTCGACGCGCAAAACGCGCGCCGCCTGGTGTGCGGGTTCGAACTGGCCGGGCGCGTGCAAGCGGCAGAGGTCGAATTGTTCCTGTTGAGCGTCCTGGCGGAACAAATCGGCGGCGAGCCGCGCTCATCAAGCGATCTTTTCCGCCAGATGCGCGGTGCGGCGGCGCTGAACGTGGGGCTGGAGACCGCGCGGCGGACGGGAATCAGGGCGATAACGGTCGCGATAGATTTCGGAACTTCGCAATGCGAGTCGCCGGCGGAATTCTTCAAGATGCTGGCTCAAGTTGCCGCGGCGTTCCGACAGGTGAAGTTCACCGTGATCGCGGCCGGGCGTGCGACGGCTCCGGAAGCGGCGCGTCCGCTGGCGGTGGCGCCGCGCGACGCGAACGAGGAAACGATCATCGCGGTGCGGCGCGCGCGGCGGCTGGTCGAGGACGCCGAGCTCGACGCCGCCGTCGCGTACGCTGGAATAGATACTGCTGGATTGGCGCCCGACGCGATTTTCCCGTTCCACCCGGTGGCGCTGAACGCGCTTCGAGTAATCGCCACTCATCCCAAACCAGCCGGTGAAAGTTCCGATCCCGCAACGATCGTATCGCTGTCGCGCCTGGCGCGCGAAGTGTTGGCCTCGGCGACTCTCGCCGGCGGCGGCGAAACGCCGGCCCGGCTGATCTACCCACCCGACCTGACGATGAACGCGGTAGTTTCAAACCAGGTCAAGGCGCTCCTGGCTGAAGCGGGGCGCGCCGCGTGGAAGATTGCGCGCGACCGGATCGCCGATCTGGATGGCTACGAGAAGGACCTCGCGCGCGAAATAATCGACTCGCTGATCATTCAGAATGTATGCGGCGGCACGGCGGCGCTGGCGATCGAAGAACTGAAGTCGCGAGTGCCGATGGTCGCGCGCGGCGGTACGCCAGATGAGCGAACGCTTGCGGCCGTGCGCGAGTTGATCCGCCGGTTGGAGGTGTCCACCGGCGGCGTGATCCGTTTCGAGACCGACGCGGCCCGGTTCGATCCGCAGGCCGCAGGCGCGCCGGAGCTCGCGGCGTTTAACGCGGCGCTCGTGCTGGCGCAGCGATTCGATCCGCGGCTTACGCTCGCGCGCGACCGCGACGGGCTGGACGCACGCCTAAAACGACTCGAAGCCGCGATGGCCGGCGCCGTCGAGGCGGCGATCCGCACGCGCGGCGTGCTTGCGTCGGCGCTTGTGGAAGCGAACCTCGAGATGCCGGCGGCTAATCGCGCGGCGATCGCGGAATATATCGCGCTGGCGGAATCCGGGGCGGCGGCGATGCTCGAGGCGGCGGCCGATCGATCGTATCTCGCGTCGGCCATCCAAATCGCCGCTGCGTACGAGGCGATCGCGGCCGCTTCCGAGTCGATCCCGCGGATGCGCTCGATGCGCGAGTATCTCACGGCGACCGGACTGCGCGCGGCGCTGGGCGAGGCCGGCTCATTGGAAAGTGTCCCGCGCGAATCGGCCGTTGTTTCATTGGAGACCGAGTGCGAACTGCTCCAAGTGGGACTCGGGCCGCGAATCCTGACCGGCCCGCCTCGCAGCCTGGACGCGCTGGAAGCACGCTTTCAAAAATTCAAATGGACGTACGTGCAGTGTTATCTGAGCGCGCATGCGCGATGGTGTGCGAAGATGGACCGGCTGGAGCTGGTGGCCGCCGACGCGCGGCGGTACTTCGACGCGCTCACGCGGCTCAACGCGATCGCCGCGCTGGGTCCCTCCGAAGGCGAGCATCTGGGGGCGCGGGTGGCGGAGCTAGCCGCGCGCGTGGTGCGATGCGAGCTTAGAGACGCAATCGCGCCCGAGACGACGCCGCGATGCTCGAGCTGCGGATTTCAACTGGGCGTGTCGTCGCCGCAGGCGGAACTCGAGGACGCGATGGAGGGGATTCGTCGCGCGCTCGAGATCAAACTGGCAGCGCTCTCGCATAGCATGATCGCGCGGCTGATTCACATTCACGACCGCGAGCATCGCCTCGAAGGATTTCTGAAGATCACGCAAGCCGCGCAGACCGACGCGCTCGTGCGCGTGCTCGACGAAAAGCTCGCGCGATACCTGGCGCAGGTGCTCGACGAGAATGAGACAGCAGATGTGGGCTCCTTCGATTGCGCGGACTTCGCTCGGGATGGCGTAAAAGAGCGGGCTCGTGGAGAAAAGATGGGGGCGCGCGCAAACCTGACCCCTGACCGCTTCCCTCGCGGGAAGGGAAGCCATCGCGGAGAAATCTAACGCTTCGGATCGCGCGAAAAAGCCGGCGCGCGGCAGTTCGGCTAGCGGGCGCGGGCGTGGCGTCTTTTCGGCTGGCCGGGAGGAAAAGCGCTCGCGCGTTTGCGGCGCGGCCGAACGTTGAGGCGATCGAGCAGGCGGAAGTACGAATCGCGCACGATTTCCAGTCCCCACAGCAGGGTCAGACCCAACGCCCGGCCAACTGCACCAGCGACTTCCTTGACAAGAGGAAGACCGCGCAGCGGCTCGATGCGAATCTCGATGGAGGCTTTCTGTTCGCTGGTTTCCATCGGGATTCAGAGTAAGTTGCCGAGCGCCCGGATGCAACCATCGCGCGGGCGCTGGGCAATACTGTTACCTCATCAGCTGACCTCGGAACGAATCAACTACGGCGACGGTGATGCGGCGGGCGTGGCGCTCGCTCCGTTATCACCTGGGCTAAGAACCGTCACCTTCACGTCGTCGAATTGCGCCTGCGAATCGTCGCGCGCCCAGAGTCCGATCTTGCCTTTGGCTATTTTGCTGTCGTCAGAATCGAAGACCATCTTGTCATCGTCGTAGCACATGAAGTGTCCACCCTCCGCCCTGACTTTGAGCCGATACCAGGTGTCTTTGTCGGTCGGCACGACGCTCTGCTTGAGGGACACGAGCTCCCCGTTGGTCATCCGCGACAGTGCGAAGTAATCGCTCGGACATCCCGCCGACAGCAGGTAGAAGTTTTTATCGTCGACGTACCGGAAGATGAGACCGCCGGAGCAATCGAAACGTCCGCCCGCCGATTTGAACTGAGCTTCGAGAGTAAAGTCCGAATACTCAGTCGGATCCGTTTGAATTGCCATTGGATAATACTCGAGTGCGTTCGTCAGCGACTTGATCAGACGCCCCGCCGGCAGGCCGAATGTATTGGGCTTGCTCGGCGCGCTCGGGTCGGCAATCACCTGCCAATCGCCCTCGAGCGCCTTCCATCCCGACGCCACTTCTCCCGCTTTGTCCTGATCGAAATTCCACATGTGAACTTCCGGGGTCGGCGTGGGGCTCGGCGTCTCGGTCGCGGTCGGCGTCGGAACCTGTTTCTTCTTTTGCCTCGACTGAGCCGCCGGGCTGATGACCAGCACCGTGACTATCACGCCTGCTGCTACGAATCCCGCGCTTCGCAGCCAAGAATTTCCCGTCTTCATCTATCCTCTCTCCGCCCCGATGAGCTTAAGGGTCTCGACTCTTAATTTGGTGGATCGACTATCGAGTCGGCGCGAGTTTCGCCAATGAATGGCGCTGCTGTCAAGCTGACCACAGCTAAAGCCCTCGACGACGCCCGCCGCTGCGCCATTCCTGTCCCGCCGGCCTCGCGCCGAATAGCCAGTACGAACATCACTTTCGCTTTTTCTTCGATTAATAACTATTTGAGCGAATAGTCACTTTATCTCATCCCACCACCCCCGCTTTGCTTGACTGTAGTGGGATAGAGTGGGATGTTGTGGGACGCTGGGGAGGAGACACGGTGTTCAGCGGTCGCTTCGACCATTCGATCGATGAGAAAGGCAGGGTGAGTATCCCGGTCCGATTTCGCGAAGTCCTGCAGCGCGAGAATCACGATCGTCTTTATATCACCAATTTCCCCTTCGATGGAGAGCGCTGCCTGGCGCTCTATCCACCCAGTCAGTGGGAGACGATGAATGCCAATCTCCGAACCAAGCCGAGATTCGATCCGCTGGTCCAGGTGTTCGAGACGCTGATAATCGGCGGAGCGCATGAGGTGCCGGTGGATCGGCAGGGGCGGATTCTCATTCCGCCCAAGCTTCGCGAATACGCGGCGCTCGATCGCGAGGTGACGTTTTCCGCGCGCCAGGATCATTTTCAACTTTGGGACAAGCAGGTCCTCGAAAAAGTTTTGAAGGCCACCGAGCAGAAGATAATGGATCCGGAATTTTTTGCGAAGCTGGGTCTGTGACGAGTGATGAGTCTGGCTGCCATAGAACAAGACGACGCGGCGGACCGGAGGCATGTGCCGGTGATGGAGGAGGAGGTGTGCGGGCTGCTGTCCGCACACGGTCCGCTCGCGTTCGTCGACTTGACGGTCGGGACCGGAGGCCATGCTGCCTCTATGCTGCGCGCGACCAGCGCGCGGATGCTCGGGCTGGATCGCGACGGCGCCGCATTGGCGCTCGCGCGCGAGCGGCTGGCGGAATTCGGCGATCGCGTGGTGCTGGAGCGCGCGGACTTCGCCGAAGTTGCGTCCGTGATGAAGCATCACGGCTTAGACGGCGCCGACGCGATGCTCGCCGACCTGGGCATGAGCAGCTACGCGCTCGACGATCCCGAGCGTGGCTTTTCATTTCGGCTCGACGGTCCGCTCGACATGCGGATGGACAGCCGCGCCGCGATCCGCGCGCGCGACATCGTCAATGAAGAGAGCGCCGACGAGCTTGCGCGCATCATCTATGCGTACGGCGAGGAGCGGGCCTCGCGCCGGATAGCGCGGATGATCGTCGAGGCGCGCCGGCGTGCTCCGATCGAGACGACAGGAGAATTGCGCGCGATCGTCGAGCGCGCGCTGGGAGCGCATCGGCGCGGCGGAGCGCATCCCGCCACCCGCACCTTCCAGGCTCTTCGAATCGCGGTGAACCGCGAGATGGAAAGTCTCGCCGCGCTTCTGCGCGACGGCCCCGCGATGTTGAATTCCGGCGGCCGGATGCTGGTGATCTCGTATCATTCGCTCGAAGACCGTCCGGTCAAGGAGCGCTTTCGTGAGTTGGTGCGCGCCGGTGGCTACACCGCGATCGCGCGCAAAGTGATCAAGCCGTCGGCCGCCGAAACTTCGCGCAATTCGCGCGCGCGCAGCGCAAGGCTCCGATGCATCGAACGGAGCGCACGATGAGCGCGCGGGTAAAACCGGCGCGCCGGCCGTCGAAGGCGGTGCCTGCGCTGCTGGGCGCGCTGATCGCGCTCGTCGGATTCGCGACGCTGATGATACGGCTGGAAGTGACGCGGGAAGGCTATCGGATTCCGGCCCTGCACGATGAAATCTCCCGGCTACAGGACGAAAATCGCGAGCTGCGCCTGACCGCCGCGCAGCTCAGCTCGCACGATCGCCTGCGCGCGCTCGCGCCCCAATATCATCTCGCACCGCCCGGCCGCGGGCAGGTGGTGATGCTCCCATGAATACATCTTTCAAGCAGCGGCGCACCCGAATCGGAGCACTCACGCTCGCGCTGGCGGCGTTGTTCGGTTTCGCGGTAATCCGGCTGATGCTGCTGGTCGCAATATACGGGCCGCGATTGAACTCGCTCGCCCGCCGCCAGGATACCGGCGCGACCAAACTCGCACCGGTGCGCGGACCGATCGTCGATCGAAACGGCGAGCCGCTCGCGCTATCGGCCGAGACGCGCTCGGTTTATGCGCGCCCGCACCGGGTGCTCGAGTCGAGCACGCCGGCCGAGCGGTCGAAGCTCGCGGCAATCCTGATGATGCTGCCGATTTCGCTCGAATCCAAGCTCAACAAGGGCGCGCCCTTCGTCTGGCTCGAGCGTCGAATCTCACCCGACAAAGCGCAGGCCGTGGAAGCGCTCGGCATCGACGGCATCGGCACGATCGGCGAATACAAGCGGTTTTACCCGGAGAGCAACCTGGCCGCGTCGGTGGTGGGGTTGGCGGGGATGGACGGCCAGGGGCTCTCCGGGTTGGAGTTGCAATACGACAAGCTGGCGCGCGGCGAAGCCGTCGAGCTGAGCTTCTATCGTGACGCGCTGGGGCATCCGATTTTCGATAGCCCGCTGGCGCTCAAGGCGGCGGAGCCGGGCGCGCAGCTCGAGCTGACGATCGATTCCTCGATCCAATCGCTCGCCGAAACCGAGTTGGCGGCGGAAGTGGTTCAGAGCGGCGCGAAGCGCGGCAGCGCAATCGTGCTCGATCCGTTTACCGGCGAAGTGATCGCGATGGCCAACGTCAGCGCCGGCGGCGCCAACCTCCACGACCGTCTGCACAACGCGGCGGTCGAGGATGCGTTTGAGCCGGGCTCGACGATGAAGGGAATTCTCGGCTCGATCGCGCTGGCCGATCACGCCATCACGCTCGATCGCCAATTCTACTGCGAGAACGGACAGTTCACGATCGGTCGGCACACCATCCACGATCACAGCCGTCACGGATGGCTCAATCTCGGCGGGATTATCGAAGTGTCATCGAATATCGGCGCGGCGAAAATCGCCTTGACGCTCGGCTCGGACCGCTACCACGAAGGACTGCGCGCATTTGGAATCGGATCGCGCACCGGCATCGATTTGCCCGGCGAAGCGGCGGGCTTGCTGAGCAAACCGTCGGGATGGAAGGAAATAGACCTTGCCAATCACGGTTTCGGGCAGGGCGTGGCGGTCACGCCGATCCAGCTCGCGGTCGCATACGCGGCGATCGCCAACGGCGGAAATATCGTCCGCCCGTACGTGGTGAAGACTGCTTACGACGCGAATGGCCGCGCGCTCCTCACCCATACGCCGCAAGTGATGCGTCGCGCGATTGCCCCCGATATCGCGCATCAGATGAACCTCCTGCTGCGCAACGTCGTGATGTCCGACGGCGGCACCGCTGCCAAGGCCCGTGTTGACGGCTTTATCGTGGCGGGCAAGACCGGCACCGCGCAGATGGTGAATCCGGAAAACGGCACCTACTATCAGAATCGACACGTTTCGTCGTTCGTGGGTTTTTTGCCGGCGGACGATCCGCGGCTGTTGATCCTGGTCGTGTTGTACGATGTAGGCCACGAACATTTTGGCGGATTGATCGCCGCCCCCGTGTTCAGCGAAATCGCGCAGGGCGCGGTTCGTGATTTGAATATCACCGCGCCGAGTCAGCCCTACGACACTGCCGGCGTGATCGCGATGCCCGATTTCGGCAAAGATTCGGCCGCCGGAAATTCCGGCGGTAACAGCGCGGCTGCTGCGTCCGCCGCGGTGGACGACTATCTGCCCGTGTTGACCGGTTCGAAACTGACGCGAGCGACCCCCAATTTCGCCGGATTGAGTCTTAGGCGCGCGATGGAGCTGGCGCGAATCTCGCGCGTCAACGTTGATGTGCATGGCGGCGGCTACGTGGTCGCGCAGGAGCCGGGCGCCGGCGCTCCGCTCAATCATTCGACGGTGAAATTGACGCTTGCGCCGATTGTCGCGGACAGCGCGGCCGGCGCCGGAGCGCCAACGCAATCCGGCGTCGTACCCGCGTCGTATTTCAGCGGCGGCAGCGAGATGGCCGGGCGAAAGTGAAAAGTGAAACTTGGCGAATTGCTCAAAGGACTCGATGTCCGGCGAATCGACGGTGACCTGAACGTGGAAATCACGGGCCTCAGCTACGACTCGCGTCAGACGAGGCCCGGTCATCTGTACTTCTCGACCGCCCGCGATCCGAATAGGAACCGGGCGAACATTGACGATGCCTTAAGCCGTGGGGCGCGCGCTGTGGTGGTTGCGGGATGGGATGGTGGAATGGCGCGCCCCGCGGTCCCCCTGGTCGAGTGCGAGCGGCCGCGCCTGCTGATGGGCGCGGCCGCGTCGCGTTTCTTCGGTGCGCCGAGCGAGCGCGTCGATTTGATCGGCATCACCGGAACCAGCGGCAAGACCACCACCAGCTACATCCTGGCGTCGATCTTCGAGGCGGCCGGCATGCCCACCGGGATCATCGGCACAATTGGCATCTTCATCGCCGGGAAAAAAATCTACCGCGGACTTACCACCCCCGAATCGATCGACTTCGAGTCGGCCCTGGCGGCAATGGAGCGCGAGGGCGTGCGTCACGCGGTGGCGGAAGTGTCGTCGATTGGAATCGCCGAAGGGCGGGTCGATGCGCTGAGCTTTCGCGCCTGCATGTTCACCAACTTCGGCCGCGACCATCTCGACTATCACGCGACGATCGAAGACTACTTCGCGGCTAAGCTGCGCCTGTTCACCGAGATACTGCCGCGCAGCCGGCGCGCAGCCACGGTCGCGGTGGTGCGCGGCGACGATCCGTTCGGCCGTCGCGTGCTCGATTCGGTCAAGGGCTCGAAAATAAGTTTCGGGCTGGACCGCTCGCTCGACGTCCATCCCGAGAAATTCGACGCGGACTTGAGCGGACTTCGCGCCACGCTCTTGGTGCTCGGCAAAAAGATCGAAATCGATTCGCCGCTAATAGGCGAAATCAATTTGCTCAATATCCTGGGCGCCTCGGCTCTGTCGGCGGCCCTGGGTATCGAATCGGAGGCGGTGGCGGATGGGGTGCGGCGATGCCCAGGGGCCCCCGGCAGACTCGAAGCGATCCAGGCAAAACCGGGGGTCACGGTGCTGGTCGATTACGCGCACAAGCCCGACGCGTTGGAGGCCGTGCTGACCGCGCTCCGTCGCATCGGCGCGGGCAGGATCATCTGCGTGTTTGGATGCGGCGGAGACCGCGACCGCGGCAAGCGGCCGATCATGGGTGAAATTGCGGGCCGGCTCGCCGATCTCCCGGTGCTTACCTCCGACAATCCGCGCAGCGAAGATCCGATGGCGATAATTGCCGGCGTCGAGAATGGATTGATCGCCGCGGGACGCGCGCGAATCCGCAATCCGAAAGAGTTTGCCAATGCTTCAGCGCGCGGCGGATATATCGTGGAGCCCGATCGGCGTGCCGCGATCGCCATCGCGCTCCGAATCGCGGCCGCCGGCGACGCGGTTTTGATCGCGGGCAAGGGCCACGAGGACTACCAGCTGGTGGCGGGGCGCGTACTCCCGTTCGACGATCGGGTCGTGGTCCGCGAGATTGCGGCGGAACTCGGCGGCGGGCAGAGTTGAGACTCGGGCGAGCGCGATGCTCTACCTGCTGCTCTACCCCCTGCACAAATATTATTCCGGCTTCAACGCGCTCAGGTACCAGACGCTGCGATCGGTCCTGGCCGGCCTGGCCGCGCTGGCGCTGTCGTTGGCTCTGGGACCCATTCTGATCGACCGGTTCCGCACGCTGCGCATCGGTCAGACGATTCGCGAAGTCGTCCCGCCCACCCATCAGAAAAAAGCCGGCACGCCCACCATGGGCGGTCTGCTGATCGTGGCGTCGATGCTGGCGGCGACCCTCCTGCTCGCCAACATCCTCAATCCGTACGTCTGGATCGCGATCTTCGTCACCCTGACCTTCGGCGCGATCGGTTTCACCGACGACTACTTCAAGCTCACCCGCGGCAAAGGCCTCGGACTCGGCGGCCCGGCCAAGCTGGCCTGGTCATTTTCGTGCGCCTTCATCGCCGCGGCGTGGCTGTTTCTGTATCTCGGCTTCGATACGCATCTGACCGTGCCGTTCCTCAAGAACGTCCATCCCGATCTCCACTGGTGGTTTTATATCCCGTTCGCGATGCTCGTGATCGTGGGATGCTCGCATGCGGTGAACCTGACCGACGGACTCGACGGCCTCGCCATTGGACCCGTGATGACCGTCGCGTTCACCTACTGGACCTTCACCTACGTCGCCGGCAACATCAAGTTCGCCACCTACCTCCAGGTGCCGTATATCGCCAACGTCGGCGAGGTCGCGATTTTCTGTGCGTCGGTAATCGCCGCGTCGCTTGGCTTCCTGTGGTTCAACGCGTACCCGGCTTCGATGATGATGGGCGACGTGGGCGCGCTGGCGCTGGGCGGCGCGCTCGGAATGGTGGCGGTGCTGGCCAAGCAGGAACTCGCGCTGATATTAGCCGGCGGAGTGTTCGTCGCGGAGGCGGCGTCAACCATCATTCAGCGCTACTATTTCAAGGCGACGCGCAAGCGGTTCTTCCTGATGGCACCGCTGCACCATCACTTTGAACTCCAGGGCGTCCCCGAAACCCTGGTCGTGATCAGATTCTGGATTGTATCTATCGTGTGTGGGCTGGTCGCGCTGAGCACGCTGAAGCTGCGTTGATGGAACTGTCGAACAAGCGCGTGATGGTGGTGGGACTGGGAGTCAGCGGCGTCGCCGCGGCGCGGTTCCTTGCCTCGCGCGGCGCCAAACTCGTGATGACGGATCGGCGCGTTGACGTCGAGCGCGCCAAACTGCCCGCGGGCGCGCTTAGGCTGGGACCCGAAGACGCGGCATGGATGGACGGCATCGACCTTGTCGTCACCAGTCCGGGAGTACCGCGCGATTCGATTCTGCTGCGGGCTGCGACCGGGCGCGGAATTCCGGTAATCGGAGAAATCGAGCTCGCCGGCCGCTTCCTCCAGGCGCCAATCGCCGCGGTCACCGGCACCAACGGCAAGAGCACGGTCGTGGTGCTGCTCGGCGAGATTTTGAAGGCATCGGGACGGCGCACGTTCGTCGGCGGCAACCTGGGCACGCCGCTGATCGACGCGGTCGACGGCAAGTGGGAAGTTGCGGTCGTCGAGGTGTCGAGTTTCCAGCTCGAATGGATCGACAAATTCCGCCCGCACGCCGGCGTGCATCTGAACCTGAGCGACGATCACTTCGATCGCTATCGCGATCTCGCCGACTACGGGCGCGCGAAAGCCCGGCTGTTCGAAAACCAGGATGCTTCGGACTACGCGATTCTGAATCGCGACGATCCCAACGTATGGAAGCTCGCCGGCGGCGTGCGCTCGCGCGTGATCGGCTTCGGGCACGCGCGCGGCAAATCAGGCGCGTCGATTTGGTTCGACGATTCGTCAAACGCGATCGTTTTCGATTTGGATTTCGATGGCGCGCGTCGCGGGCGAATCAGCCTCGAAGGTTTTCGTCTGCGCGGGCGTCACAACATATCCAACGCGATGGCGGCGTCGGCAGCGGCGCTCGCACTTGGCGTCGAAATGGAGGAAATAAAACGCGCGCTCGCCTCATTTCCCGGCCTGCCTCATCGAATCGAAGTCGTCCATGCACATGGCGGCGTGACTTATATCGACGATTCGAAGGGAACCAACGTCGGCGCAGTCGTCGAGGCGATCGACGCGATTGCCGCGCCGATAATTCTGATCGCAGGCGGTCTCGACAAGGGCGGAGATTACGCGCCGCTGAGACGGCCGCTCGGCGAGAAGGTCAAACTTGCAATTTTGAATGGAGCGGCGCGGGACAAGATGGCGGCGGCGCTCGAAGGTGCGACGCAGATCGAATTGGTGGCTACTCTAAGCGAGGCGGTTGAACATGCGGCGCGCGAGGCGCGGCCCGGCGACACGGTGCTGCTATCGCCGGCGTGCTCGAGCTTCGATCAGTTCAAGGACTATGCGGAACGCGGCAACGTATATAAAGAGCTGGTTCGGGCGCTTTGACGCGGTAACGTATCGGCGTCCCGACCCGTGGCTGTGGCTGCCGGCGGCGGTGCTGCTGTTGCTCGGGCTGCTGATGGTGCTGAACACGACGTACTTTATCGGCATCGAGAAAAAAGGCGACGCGTTCCATTTCTTCAAGCTTCACCTCGCGCACATCGTGGCCGGCTTCGTCATTTTGATCCTGCTCTCGCAGTTCTCGCTGGCGGGTCTGCGCCGAATCGTGATGCCGTTGTTCGTCGTGTCGGTCGTGATGCTGGCGCTGCTTTACGTTCCGGGACTCGGGCTGATGAAGGGCGGCGCGCGGCGATGGCTCAAGCTGGGACCGGTGGTCGCGGAACCGTCGGAGCTGGTGAAATTCGCGCTGGTGTTTTTCCTCGCCAAGTTCCTGAGCAAGCGGCAGGACCGGATCCGCGAGTTCACGCATGGACCGCTGGCGGTTTTTCTGATCGTCGGGCCGATCACGCTGATGATTCTGAAGCAGCCGGACTTCGGCAGTACTGTGATGATCGCGCTGATCCTGTTCGCGATGCTGTGGGCGGCGGGCGCGCGCTGGCAGCATCTTGCGGCCGCGGGCAGCGGAGCGATCGGTCTGTTGGTATTCCAGGCGGTGGCGAAGTCGTACCGCATGAAGCGGCTGACGACGTTCCTCGATCCATGGTCGGTCGCGCGCGGCGCCGGCTTCCAGCTGGTGCAATCGTTCATCGCGCTCGGCGAAGGCGGCAAGTGGGGCGTAGGTCTCGGCGCGGGCCGCCAGAAGATGTTCTATCTGCCGGAGGCGCACACCGATTTTGTTTTTGCGGTGGTCGGCGAGGAGTTCGGCCTTGTCGGGGCGGCGATTGTGGTCGCGCTTTTCCTGGTGATTCTGTTTCGGGGGATGCGAATCGCGCATGACGAGCCCGATCCGTTCGCGAGCTTGCTCGCGGTGGGACTGACCGCGCTGCTCTCGATTCAAGCGTTGATCAACATGTCGGTGGTGATCGGACTGATCCCGACCAAGGGGCTGCCGCTGCCGTTCCTGAGTTACGGCGGCACTTCGATCATCATCGCGATGGCGGCGCTGGGCGCGCTACTCGCGCTCGGGCGCCGGCCGGCGGTGCGATGAAAGTGATAATCGCAGGCGGAGGAACGGGAGGACATCTTTTTCCGGCGGTCGCGCTGGGCGAGGAACTGATTCGCGAGCGTCCCGGTATCGAGGTGCTGTTCGTCGGCACCAGCGCGGGTCTCGAGGCGAAGTGGCTGCCGAAGAGCGGGCATAGTTACGAATTATTCGAGATGCATGGGATTCGCGGGCATAGCGTGATCGAGCGGGCGCGCGCGTCGGCAGAATTCATTCGCGCGATTGGGCTCGCGATCTCGCTGGTCAGGCGGTTTCGACCGAGCATTGTGGTGAGCGCGGGCGGATATGCGTCGGCGTCGATGGGTGCGGCGGCGATCCTGACGCGGACGCCGCTGGTGTTGATGGAACAGAACACCCGGCCGGGTCTGGCGAATCGGATGTTGTCGAGATTCGCGGACCAAGTCTGTGTCGGTTTCAGTGACAGCGCGCCTTATTTCAGCTCTTCCAAGGTCGCGGTCACGGGCAATCCGACCCGGTTTCAATACCATCCTGACCGATCGCGCCGGGAGGGTGAGCAATTACAAATCCTTGTTTTAGGCGGTTCATCGGGAGCGCATCGCCTGAACATTGGCGTTGTAAGCGCTTTCAAAATCTACGGAAAAAGTGTTATAAATTTGAACGTTCTCCATCAGACCGGGGAGGCGGATGAGGAGTTGGTGAGGAGTGCATACCGCGAAATGGGGTTCGCGGCAGAGGTGGTGCCGTTTATCGACGACGTCGCCGATGCGCTGCATCGCGCCGATCTGGTTATCGCGCGCTCAGGCGCGATGACGGTCACGGACATTGCTCTTGGCGCGCGTGCGGCCATTTTTGTTCCTTATCCGTTCCATAAGGATTTGCAACAACTGCACAACGCGCGCGTGATTGAAAAGCGCGGCGGAGCGATAATAGTCCGCGACGACGAGCAGCTTGCATCCAATCTCGCGCGCGAACTCGAGGCGCTGATCCGGAATCCGGCGCGCCTGGACGAGATGGGTCTGCGGGCGCATCAGGCGGCACATCCGGACGCCGCTCGCCACGTAGCCAGAATATGTTTTGCAGTTGCGGAGAAAGCAGCAGCGTGAGTGAACTGCACGCAAATGGTCTTTTGACGCGCCAGCGGCGGCTGCATTTCGTCGGAATCGGCGGCGCGGGCATGAGCGGAATCGCCGAGCTGTGCCTGAAGCTCGGGATGCGGGTCAGCGGCTGCGATGTGAAACCCTCGGCGACGATCGCGCGCCTGGCGTCGCTGGGTGCGGAAATCAGCCAGGGGCATCATCCAGCGCATCTGAAGGATGAAGCTGGGATCGACGCGGTGGTAATCTCGTCGGCGATAAAATTTTCGAATCCTGAAGTCGCGCGAGCGCGCGAGATGAAAATTCCGGTGATCGCGCGCGCCGAGATGCTCGGTGAGCTGCTGCGGATGGCCAAGCTCGGCGTGGCGGTCGCGGGAACTCACGGCAAGACGACCACGACGGGCCTGATCGCGATTATCATGGAAGAGGCAGAGCTCGATCCCACGGTCGCTGTCGGCGGAAATATTCGCAATACGGGCACCAACGTCCGGCTGGGGCGCGGCGATTTCATGGTTGCCGAGGCCGACGAGAGCGACGCGTCGTTTCTGCTGCTGATCCCGACGATCGCGGTGGTGACGAACATCGATCCGGAGCATCTCGATCATTACGGCACGATGGATCGAGTGCGGCAGGCGTTTGCGGACTTTATCAATCGGGTGCCGTTCTACGGCGTTGCCATACTCGGAATCGACAATGTGAACGTGCGCGGCCTGATGGCGTCGATTCGCAAGCCGATGGTGACCTACGGCGTTGCGCAGGACGCGGATCTGCGCGCCGAAAAAATCGTAATCGACGGCCTTTCGACTTGCTTCGAGGTGATTCGCAATGGCGAGCGTCTTGGCCGAGTGACTATACCGACGCCGGGCGTGCATGTTGCGATTAACTCGCTCGCGGCGATCGCAGTCGCGATGGAAATTGGAATCAGTTTCGAGCGCGCGGCGGCGGCGCTGGCGAAGTTCGGCGGCATCAGCCGGCGATTCGAGATCAAGGGCGAAGCGGCGGGACGAATCGTGCTCGACGACTATGCGCATCACCCGGCCGAGGTGCGCGCGACGCTGGCCGCAGTGCGGGCATCGTTCAAGCGCCGGGTGGTAGCAGTCTTTCAGCCGCATCGGTACACGCGGCTGCGCGATTTGTTCGACGATTTCCTGTCGGCATTCGACGATGCCGACGTGCTCTACCTGCTTGACGTGTATCCGGCCGGCGAGGAGCCGATTGCCGACGTCTCCGCGCGCCGTCTGTACGAGGCGCTGCGCGCGCGCGGGCATCTCGAAGTGCATTACCTCGGCGCGGAGGAAGATCCCGCGGCGCGCATCGCGTCAGGCTCGCGCGCGGGCGACGTGATCGCGACTTTAGGCGCGGGCGACATTTACAAGATGGGCGGCGAAGTAATGGACGCGCTCAGCGCCGAGGTGAAAATCCATGAAGGCGCTTGAACGCGAGCTGCGCGAGAGATTTGGCGCGCGGATCCGCTCTGCGATGCCGCTGGCCGAGCTGACGTCGTTTCGGATCGGCGGGCCCGCTGACTTGTTCGTCGCCGTCGAGGACGAAACCGAGCTGATGCACGCGAAGGCGGCGGCGTTTCGCGCGGGCGTGCCGTGCTTCTGCCTCGGCGCAGGGACCAATCTGCTGGTGAGCGATCGCGGGATGCGCGGGCTGGTAGTGAGGCTCGGCGATGGCTTCGGGAAGATAAAAATTGACGACACGAAAGTCGTTGCGGGCGCTGCCGCCGCGTTTGGCACCCTGGTCCAGACGGTGGTCGATCGGGGTCTGGGGGGGCTCGAATTCGGCGAGGGTATTCCCGGCACGGTCGGGGGCGGATTGGTGATGAATGCGGGCGCGTTCGGCGGCGAAATCGCCAAGGTGGTCACTCTGGTGCACGGAGTCACCGAAGCTGGCGAGGCGATTGCGCTGACCAGGGACGAAGTCAAGTTTGCCTACCGGCGCACCGAGTTGCCGGCGCACTTCGTGATCACGCGGGTCGATTTCGAGCTTGCTCGCGGCGATCGCGCGCAGTTGATGGCGCGAGTCGCGGAGCTGAAGGCCAGCCGTGCGTCGCGCCAGCCGCGTGGCGTGCCCAATGCGGGATCGATCTTCAAGAATCCGCCCGGCAATTTCGCGGGGAAGCTGCTCGAAGGCGCGGGGCTTAAGGGAACGCGGCTGGGCGGCGCGGCTTTTTCCGATCAGCATGCAAATTTTATCGTGAATCTTGGCGGCGCTCAGGCCGCGGAAGTGCGCGCACTGATCGACATGGCGCGCAACAAGGTCAAGGAGCAGAGCGGCGTCTGGCTCGAACCGGAGGTTAGGCTGGTCGGCGATTGGTGACGCGGGATTGAGGTGGCGGAGTGGCGGTTCGCAGAGGTGGAAACAGGACGGTGGCAGGATGGAGCCCGCGGTTGGGCGGGCTGGTCGTGTGCGCCTTTTTTGCGCTCGGCGTGATGACGGGATTCAGCACGACCGGCCGCGCAATCACGCTCAGAGCTTCAGCGACTCTGAGCTCATATCGGAATCAAATAATGGACTCGCTCGCGCCCGTGCGCACGGCTGCCGCGAGCTACCCTGCCCTGCTGACCCAATGGGCCGGCCGCGCTGGAATTTACCATCGCGCCAGCCACGGACCGGATGCCGCGGCGCTGTCGGCGGGGGACGTGCGTGAAGGCGCGATCGCGATCGTCGAGCGGCGCGACGGCTTCTACGAGCTATTCAGCGGCGGCGAGCTTCGCGGGCCGGTCTCGCCAGGCAAGCAGGGCGATCTGCCGGTGCTGAGCGGCGCGGTGCTCGACAACGCGCGCGGACCGCAGTTGGTCGATTATGCGGCGGTGCTGGTGCGCGCGGAGACGCAGTTGTCCGAAATTGTCTCGGAAATGCGAGTTAACGATGACGCGACCGCGTCGCTCTTTCTGGAACGCGAGCGTACCGAGGTGGTGATCGACGTCGATCGCGCGACGACGGAAATTCAGCGCGCGATCAGGGTGCGCCAGCAATGGCAGGGGCGCGAGAACCTGATCGCCGCACTCGATTTGACTACGCCGGGGCTGGTGATCGTGCGCCTGCATGCCGCCGAGGGTAACCATTCGAAACACAAGGGCGGGATCCGAAAGGTTTCGCTCCAGCCGAGCGGGGAGTCCGTGACGCGATGAGAAATCTGCTCACCGGATTGGACGTCGGCACCAGCAAAGTGTGCGCAATCGTCGGCGAGTCGCTGCCCGACGGCCAATTGGCGACGCTTGGCTTCGGAATCGCGAAATGCACGGGGCTGCGCAAGGGCGTGGTGGTCAATATCGAGGCGACGGTCGATGCGATCCGATCCGCGGTCGAGGAAGCGGAGAAAACTTCCGGCGTGCGGGTGGGTTCAGCCGTGGTTGGGGTTGCGGGGCCGCATATAAAAGGCCTCAACAGCCACGGGATCGTCGCAGTGCGAGGCGGTGAAGTCAGTTCGCGCGATGTGGATCGAGTGATCGATGCGGCGCGCGCGGTCGCAATCCCGCTCGATCGGCAAGTGCTGCATATTCTGCCGCAGCAGTTCGCGGTGGATGAGCAGGAGGGCGTGCGCGAGCCGCTTGGGATGGCGGGAGTGCGCCTCGAGGCGCGCATTCATATCGTGACCGCGGCGCAGAGCTACGGCCAGAATCTCACCAAGTGCTGCGAGCGCGCGGGCGTGACGCCGTCGGAGATGGTTTTCCAGCCGCTGGCGTCGGCGGACGCGGCGCTGTTTCCGGAGGAACGCGAGCTCGGAGTCGCGCTGATTGACGTTGGCGGCGGCACCACGGACATCATCGTGTTTCATGGCGGCGCGGTGATGCATACGGCCGTGCTGCCCATCGGCGGAAACCATCTCACCAGCGATATCGCCGCGGGATTGCGCACGCCGATTTCCGAAGCGGAGCGGCTCAAGATTACCTTCGGCGTGGCGACCAACCAGGTCGTGCGCCGCGACGAGATGGTGCAGGTGCCGGGAGTCGGCGGACGCGAGCCGCGGGTGATCGCGCGCCGGCTGCTCGGGGAAATAGTCGAGCCGCGGATGGAAGAGATTTTCGCGATGGTGCAGCGCGAGCTGCTGCGCTCGGGGGTGGCGGACGGTCTAGCCTCGGGCGTGGTGCTGGTGGGAGGCACCTCGCTGCTGGAAGGAACGCAGGAACTGGCCGAGCGCATCTTCGGCGTGCCGGTGCGGCGCGGACTTCCGATCAACCTAAAAGGGCTGCCAGAAGAACTGATGAAGCCGATGTACACGACGGCGGCGGGATTGCTGCTGTACCAGAGCGCGGCGGGCGGAGTCGGCAACGGCGTGGGAAGAACGGGCCGGCTGGGACGGCTGCGTTCGCGACTTGGCGATTGGGTGAGGGACTTCTTTTGAGAAGTCGGCGAAACAAAAAATTAACCGGGCAACAAGCTTTGCCAGTAGGTGGTGGAGGAGGATCTGTAATGATTGAGTTGGTGAGTAATCCCGACCCGGGCGCGAGGATCAAGGTAATCGGCGCTGGTGGATGCGGCGGCAATGCGATCAACCACATGATCAATGTGGGGCTGCGCAACGTCGATTTCATCGCCGTGAATACCGACATCCAGGCGCTGCAGAATAATCACGCGGCGCTGCGCGTTCAGATTGGCGACCAGATCACGCGCGGACGCGGCACCGGCGGCAATCCTGAAATCGGACGCAAGGCCGCGCTCGAAGACGAAGAACGGATCCGCGAAATCCTGTCGGAAGCGGAGATGGTGTTCGTGACTGCCGGGATGGGCGGCGGCACCGGCACCGGCTCTGCGCCGGTGATTGCGCGCGTCGCGCGCGAGCTCGGCGCGCTGACCGTCGGCGTCGTAACCAAGCCGTTCCAGTTCGAAGGACGCCGCCGCATGGCGCAGGCGGAAGAAGGACTGCGCGAGCTGAAGAACGCGGTCGATACGCTCATCACGATTCCCAATCAGCGCCTGCTCTCGGTCGCGAGCAAAAATACGTCGTTGAAGGAATCGTTTCAGAAGGCCGACGACGTGCTGCTGCAGGCGGTGCGCGGAATTTCCGAACTGGTCACCGTCCATGGCTTGATCAACCTGGATTTTGCCGACGTGCGATCGATCATGGCCGAGATGGGCATGGCGATGATGGGCGCGGCGACGGCGTCGGGCGAAAATCGCGCAGTCGAGGCGGCGCAGCGTGCGATCTCGAGCCCGCTGCTCGAGGACGTTTCGATCAAGGGCGCGCGCGGCCTGCTGATCAACGTGACCGGCGGCTCGGACATGGCGCTGTACGAAGTCAACGAGGCGGCCAGCCTGATCCAGGAAGAGGCGCACGAGGACGCGAACATCATTTTCGGCGCCGTGATCGACGACGCGATGTCGGACGAAATTCGCGTCACGGTTATCGCCACGGGCTTCGGCGACCTCGACCGAGGTTCGTCGCGCTATTCGCCGTCGGGCGCTCCCGTCACCACGCCGATCGCGGCGGCCTTGACACGGCCCGTCGATCCCATGGAGGTCAAGCCGGCGCCGGCCCAGGCTGGGCAGGTGAGGATGTTCCCGGGCAACAAGCCGGTGCGCAGGATGGGGATGGTCGTGGACGACAGTTCGCTGGACATTCCGGCTTTCAGGCGGCGCGGCGAGGATGCGGGCCTGGTGGATGGAGAGAAGCTTGAGCCGAATTCGCTGCTCGACGGCGACGACAAGCTCGACATCCCGACCTTCCTGCGCAAGCATCTCGACTAGCGCCGACGATTGCACAAACAGTTGCGGCGCGCGAGTCTTACGACTCCGGCGCGTGCTTTTCAGGCCTTGTTTAACGGCTCTGGCGAGTCACTGGAAATTTGACTCTACGGTCTAGTCTGACCAGACTGATGCTCATGAGATGGCAGATTCACGAAGCCAAGGCGCGCTTCAGCGAGATGGTTAAGCGCGCCCTTAGAGAAGGCCCGCAGACGGTAACCCGTCGCGGCGAGCCTGTCGCCGTACTCGTCAGAGCCGATGAATATCAGCACCTGCGCTCCGGTCGCAAAAGCTTCAAGACATTGCTCGCGTCGGCGCCGCTGCAAGGCGTCGAAATTCGGCGGTCGCGCGACAGAGCACGAGTGATCGCGCGGGCGTCGCGCAAGGTCCGCAAGGAAAGCATGCGGGTGAATGCCGAATTCGCCGCGATCGAGCGCGACCCGGATGCCTGAGCGTGGCGAGGTTTGGCTCGCCAATTTGAGTCCCCGCCGCGGCACCGAGCCCGGTGAGTGCGAAACCCACCGTGGGTTTGCAGGGGTGACGCCTGCGTCCAATGGAAGGACCGCTACGCGCGGGGTTTTTCACTGGTCGCTGCGGCGACGGCGCAGTGTGAATCGCGAAATCCCGTGGACGGTCTTTCGCTCTCAAGCGCTGACGGACAAAAAGATGCTTTGTGCAGATCTTCCGACTGCCCTTGCAACGGCGGCGCGGCGAATTAGTACCGGCCCGTCCTGCCATCGACCGCACCCCGCGCAGGCGAGTTGACCTCTTCATCCAGTGAAAAGGGAAAAAGGATGCGGGACTTCGTCCCTGTTAGAAGGGGTTGATCAAACCCGTGAGCACGGGTGGCCAGTGAAAAAACAACCGCCGCCTCGTCAAAGGCCCGCTGTCACGTCTGGACGAAGCAACGATGGAGCGCGTCGCCGCCGCTCTCCGCGAAGTGCTTGGACTTGGCTGAATTCGCTGCTCGACGGCGACGACAAGCTCGACATCCCGACCTTCCTGCGCAAGCATCTCGACTAGCGCCGGCGATCGTACAAACAGTTGCGGCGCCCGGGTCTCGGGAATTACAGCGGCGCATCCGCGCCGTATCTTGCGAACCTGTCAGCGCCCAGCGGCCACGCCCGCCTCTGGCGCCTTTATCGCACTGCGTCCACAGTTTTGTCGTTTCACTCGCGATTCGGGCGCGATGGAAGCTTGAGAGGAGCCGTGGTAGGTAACTCTCTGCGGTTGACGATTCGAGAAGGAAAGGGCTTCGGGGAATAAAGGGCCCTGGGAGGGGGAGACCAAACATGAAGTATCTATTGGCAGCTTTCTCTCTGCTGGTTGCGGCGGGGTGTACGCCAGTAGAGATCGCGCGAATACAGTGTCAGCAAGGCAATCAAGCATCGTGTATAGATTACGCTACATATAGTCAGGCAGGGATGCCTGGGACCGCCGGTGGGTATGTCGTGCAGCAACGTATGGCGGCGCAAGCTGCTATCCAGAACCAGCAAATTCAGCAACAACAGATTCAGCAAGAGCAAACTCAGCAGGAGCAAATTCAGCAACAGCTCCGGCAAAAGCAGCAAGAGAACACGCAACCCGCTGCTCCACCTGCTGCTTCCGGTATATGATTTTGCACCGAGCCACCGCCGACCTACGAAGTCATTTTCACTTCCTGCGTTTCTTTTGCTTGCTCTGTACTGTTGCGGCGAGCGCAACCACAATTTTTGCATGCGCTGGTATGGAAGCAGCCCGAAAGTGCAGCGCGGATCTTGGTGAAACCTTCGCAAGTACTACGTGCGTTGATGCGGTTCTGCAACCGGGAAACAAACAGCTCGTAATTGCTTTAGGCGATGACGCATGCGCGCGAGCGCGTCTGGGTGCGACGACACCCGACCTCGCCAGCAGTGCTTGCGAAATGGCGAGAGCCAAGGCGGAGAGGGCCGCGTGGATTCAGATTGAGACAGCAGCCGAAAAGAGCACGCAACCAAATCTGGATCTTGATCAGCTAGTCCCTGGTTTGCCCAAGAGCGTCGCTGGCGGTTCCTCTAGTGGCAACGCGGCGCCGCTATCTGGAGCACAATCGGGGTTACCGGCCCCAACCGCCACCACCGAATATCTCGATGCTCGTTTTTCGTTCCGCGACATACCGTTTGAATCACCACCGAGCCGGGACATGAGGCTTGTCGAGGATCGCGGTGACGCCAAGGTCTACGTCCGTGATAGTGAAAGCATGACCATCGGTAACGGTAAACTTTCTTCTGTGATCTACCAGTTCTGGAAATACAAACTTGAGCGCGTAACGCTCAAAACGGACGGGGATTCGAACAATCAAGCAATGTTGCAAGTGTTTGAGACAACCTATGGGCCTGGTTATAGGCCAGGCGGGTCTTTTTCGAAAAGGCTGTGGCAAGGACACCGCGCATCCGCAGTATACGAAGAAGATCCAAAGAGCGATTCTGCAGTCGCATCGGTTTGGAGCAACGAGCTGAAGCAAGAAGAAGAGCACGAAAGCGCCAATGCGCAGCACTAATCGCTTCCGGTTCACCATCTGACAATCGCCGCGCGGGGCTGGGTTGCTTCCTCACGAGCATGGCGGATATCAGCGGACGATATCTGAGGAAGATATTTGAGGCGGATATCTTATGGAGTCTATATCGCTGAAGCTGCCCGAGAACCTGCTGGAAGCGAGCGAGCGATGCGCCCGCGCACTCGGAATCCCGCGCGCCGAATATATCCGCCGCGCCATCGAACGCATGAACCGCGAGGCCGAGGCTCGCGCCCGCGCGGAGCGGATGGCGCGGGCGTCGCGCAAGGTCCGCAAGGAAAGCATGCGGGTGAATGCCGAGTTCGCCGCCATCGAGCGCGATCCGGATGCCTGAGCGTGGCTCGGCGCGAAGTGCTTGATCTGGGCTGAGAGTCAGTTGGCTGCATCCGATGAGGATCCGGAGGCTTGCGCGATGACGTCAGCAAAGGAGCGCTTCGCGATTCCGAAACCGGTACCGGCTTCGCTGGCGCGAAGCTGTCCGAGATCCTTCCCGTCGCTCGCGTTGCTCGCGTCGTCAGGATGACAGAGGGTGCGGCGCAATCGCGGCGTAGCTTGCGGAGAGATCAGCGGTCGGCGGCGGCCTGCTGCACGGACGCGTGGCCGCCCAGTGATTTGAGGATCGCTTGACGGCGTTCCTTCAATTCCTCCGGGATCGTCGGACCGATCTTTTCAAAGAATTCGCCGGCGGATTCGAGCTCCGCTTTCCAATCCGCGGGATTTATGGCGAGCGCGTCTCGCACCGCACTCTCGGGCAGATCGAGGCCCTTGAGGTCGAGGTCCGCCTCATTGGGAACGATTCCAACCGGCGTCTGGCGGCCACCGGCGCGCCCATGGATTCGATCTAACATCCATTTGACCACGCGCAGGTTTTCGCCGTAGCCGGGCCAGATAAAGTTGCCGCCGGCGTCCTTGCGAAACCAGTTGACCATGAAGATGCGCGGCGGCTTCTTGATCGCGCTGCGCATCTTGAGCCAGTGCGCGAAATAATCGCCCATGTTGTAGCCGCAGAACGGCAGCATCGCCATCGGATCGCGCCGCAACACGCCGACCGCTCCTGTAGCCGCGGCCGTCGTTTCGGAACCCATCGTGGCGCCCATGAAGACGCCGTGCGTCCAGTCCATCGATTCGAGCACTAGCGGCACCGTCGAGGCGCGGCGTCCGCCGAAGATGATCGCGGAGATCGGCACACCGCTCGGATCGTCCGCTTTCGGCGACCAGGCGGGATTGTTGCGCATCGGAGTCGTGAAGCGGCTGTTGGGATGCGCCGCCTTGTCCGGCGAGCCTTTTTTCCACGGGCGTCCCTGCCAGTCGAGCAGACCGTCGGGCGGCGGCACATCCATCCCTTCCCACCACACGCCGCCGTCGGGAGTCATCGCGACGTTGGTGAAAATCGAATCATGCTGGAGCATCCTCATCGCGTTCAGATTCGATTTTTCGCTGTTTCCGGGCGCGACGGCGAAGTAGCCGTTCTCGGGATTAACCGCCCACAGGCCGCCGTCCGGACCGACCCGCAACCACGCGATATCGTCGCCAATCGTGGACACCTTCCAGCCCTTGAACTCGGCCGGCGGCGTCATCATCGCAAGATTGGTCTTGCCGCATAGGCTGGGAAACGCGGCGGCGACATAAGTGGTCTCGCCTTCGGGACTTTGCAGGCCGAGGATCAGCATGTGCTCGGCCAGCCAACCTTCGTCACGGCCGAGCCAACTTGCGATTCGAAGCGCGAAACATTTCTTGCTGAGCAAAGCGTTGCCGCCGTATCCGCTGCCGACCGAGATGATCGTGTTGTCCTGCGGGAAGTGGCAAATCAGGCGGCGCTCGGGATTCAAATCGAGCATGCAATGAATTCCGCGATTGAAATCGCCCGACTCACCAAGCTGATCGAGCGCCGCCGCGCCCATCCGCGTCATGATTCGCATGTTCAGCACGACGTAGATGCTGTCGGTGAGCTCGACGCCGACCTTCGAGAACGGCGACCCTATCGGGCCCAGCACGTACGGCACCACGTACATCGTGCGCCCGCGCATCGAGCCGTCGAGCCATCCGCGCAACTTGGCGTATGTCTTTGCGGGATCCGACCAATTGTTGGTAGGCCCGGCGTCTATTTCGTTCGGAGTGCAGACGAAGGTCAGTTGTTCGGTGCGCGCAACGTCGTTGGGATTCGAGCGATGCAGGTAGCAGCCGGGCCGTTTGGTCTGATTGAGCTCGATGAGTATTCCCGCGGCGACGGCCTGTTTGGTGAGGCGAATCTTCTCCGCTTCGGAACCGTCGCACCACACAATCGCATAGGGCCGGGTGAGTCGGGCGACTTCCATGACCCAATCGCGCAATGCGCGGCTGCTGGTCGGCGAACTATTTGCGTCGGGATTGGGCGTCACTTCATCGCTCCAGGTAAAAATTTGTGAGAGGTAATTCCTATTCAACGGCGGTCCAAAATGCAATCCAGCCAGCATGGAATCGTCGTCAGCGATTTCCATCTTACTCGTAAACTGCCAAATTTGATATTAGGCTTGCTTGTGAACTACCAATTTTACTATTAGGCTGGCGGAATGACAGGCATACCGCACGGCTTGGCGCTTCTACGCGACCCGCAACTGAATAAGTCGACTGCGTTCACTGAGTCTGAGCGCGAGGCGCTGGGCCTGCACGGCCTCTTACCGGAAGGGATCGATACCGAGGAAGCTCAGATCCAGCGCGTGCACCTTCAGCTGTCGCAAAAGCCGAACGATCTGGAAAAGTACATCTACTTGTCGCAACTGCAGGATACCGACGAAACGCTCTTTTTCTGCGTGCTCATGTCGGACCCGGTGCGATTCCTGCCGCTCGTCTATACCCCGACGGTGGGCGAGGCCTGCCTCCAGTTCGGCCATATCATGCGCCGCCCCAAGGGCCTTTACCTGTCGATCAAGCGCAAGGGCCGCGTCCGCGAAATTCTCCGCAATTGGCCGCAGCGCGACGTGCGCTTCATCGTGGTCAGCAGCGGGCAGCGAATTCTGGGGCTTGGCGATCTCGGCGCAAACGGCATGGGAATCCCGATCGGCAAGCTGGCGCTATATACCGCGTGCGCCGGCGTGCCGCCGCAGTATTCTCTCCCCATCCTCATGGACTGTGGCACTAACAATGAGACCTTGCTGCGCGACCCGCTCTACCTGGGCTTGCGCCAGACGCGCCCGCCGGTCGCGCAGTTGGATGAGTTTGTCGAAGAATTCATAACTGCGGTCCAGGAAGAGTTCCCTAATTGCTGCGTCCAGTTCGAGGATTGGGCGGGAGCCGACGCGATCCGGCTGCTGGCCCGCTACCGCGACCGGATTTGCTGCTTCAACGACGACATCCAGGGCACCGCGGCGGTCGCCCTTGCGGGAATTCTCGGAGCGCTTCGCACCACCGGCGGGAAACTCTCCGACCAGACGTTCCTGTTCCTCGGCGCCGGTTCAGCCGCTATCGGAATCTCAGGCCTGCTGACTGAAAGGATGATGCTCGAGGGCATTCCAGCCCAAGATGCGCGCGCTCGACTCTGGTTGTTCGACATAAACGGTCTGCTGGAATCAACCCGGATTGACCTGGCTGATTTCCACAAGCCTTACGCGCATCGCCACTCGCCCACCAGAGATTTTGTCGATGCGATCGAGTCGATCAAGCCGACCGCGATCATCGGCGTTAGCACGGTTGGCGGGGCCTTCAATCAGCGCGTGATCGAAACGATGGCGCGAATCAACCGGCGCCCGATTATCTTCGCCTGCTCGAATCCGACCTCGCACTCCGAGTGCTCGCCGGATGAGGCTTACCGCTGGTCGGAGGGCCGCGCCATCTTCGCCAGCGGAAGCCCGTTTCCTCCGGTGCTCCTGGGCGGCAGGACCTTCGTGCCCGGACAGGGCAACAACGTTTACATCTTTCCCGCGATAGGTCTGGCGGTCTATGCCACCCGCGCACGGCGCGTGACGAATGAGATGTTCATAGCTGCCGCTCGCGCGGTGGCGGAGCAGGTGACTCCGGCCCAGCTCGATTCCGGGCTCATCTATCCTCCCGTATCAACGATACTCAACACCGAGTTATATGCCGCCGAGCGCGTGGCGGAGGTGATTTTCGCGCGCGGCTTGGCGCGCGTCCCACCACCGAAAGATATCGCGCAATTCGTCCGATCGCAGACCTACAAACCCGAATACCATCTGCTCGAATAAAATCACCTGCAGCGGTATTTCCCGTGGATATTGCGCTGGCGCGCGCATCCGCGGCGGTTTCGAGCGCGCGTGCCCTTGAGATATGCTCGCCATGTTCCCGGCGCCTCGGAGGCCGCCGCATCGTGCCCGAGACTTTTCAGAAGGAAAGCGCGCTCGCTCGATTCGCCAACCGCCTGATGGGCCGCGCCGTCAAGCTCGGAATCGCGCCACGATACATGCGCCTGCTCGAGGTCCGCGGCAGAAAATCGGGGATGACCTTCACCACCCCCGTCAATCTCCTCGAATTCCAGGGTCGGCGATGGCTGGTTGCGGCTCGCGGCGAGACTGCATGGGCCCGCAACGCGCGCGCCGCCGGTCGCGTCGTGCTGCGGCGCGGCGCCAGTTCCGAATCGTTGACGGTTCGCGAGCTTGCCGATGCCGACAAGCCAGAGATCATCAAAGCGTTCCTCGATCGCTTCGCCTCCCAGGTTCAGCGTTTCTTCGACGTGCCCGCCGGCTCGCCCGCCGACGCGTTTCGCACCGTCGCGTCGCGCACGCCGGTCTTTGAGCTGGTCGGCGACGCCTGAGGGCCCGCGAATTCTTTTGTGATTGATCCCGCGCCCCCGACGGCCCCGGCCCCGAATCACCAGCAACTCGATGCCGCCGCTGAGTCCGCCGGGCGCGAACGGGTGACCGTTGTCGCGCTGGTCGCGATGCTCTTCTACCAGGGCTTCGCCGGCTCAATTATCGCTGTCGCGGCGCCGTGGATCGGAACGAGCTTCCACCTCGACGGCGCCGGGGTCGCGCGCCTGTTCGCGTGGATCTCGCTCTCGGCGCTGGGCGCGCTCGCGCTTTCACGGATGATCGACCGGCACGGACGTCGCCGCATGATCCTGTGGTGCGTCGCCGCGATTCCCGTTTGCAGCATCGCCACCGCGCTCTCGACCAATTTTGTCGCATTCACCTCATTTCAGATCGCGCTCTATGCGGTCCTCGGCGCCGCCGGCGCCGGCTGTATCGTGATGCTTTCCGAGGAGCTTCCCATCGCACGTCGCGCGCGCGGCCAAAGCTTCGGCGGTCTGGCGGGCGCGGTGGGAGCCGGATTCTGCGTTTTCCTCATGCCGATCTTCGTCGCCTACGGATGGTCGTGGCGATGGATGTTCGTGATTTCGGCGGCGGGAATCGCGATGCTGCCCGCGATGGCGCGGCTGTTGCCCGAGAGCGAGCGATGGGAACTCTCTGAAAGTGCGGGATTCACCGCCAGGTCGCACTTTTACGACGTCTTTCAGCCGCTCTACCGCAAACGCTCGATCACGATGATCGTATGCGCGCTGGCCGTCGCAATCGCGACCACCGCCGCCAACGCCTTTGGCTACTACCACGCGGTTTCCGTGGTCGGCCTGTCGGCCGCCGGCGCCAGCACGATGACGATCGTCGCCGGCGGATTAGGATTGGTTGGCTTTCCGCTCGGCGCGTGGGCGGCGGAGCGCTTGGGCCGCGTGCCGACGGTGGTCGGCTTCGGCATTTTCATCACCGCCGGGCATTTGTGGTTTTTTTGGGGACCACCGGCGCATTTCGCGTGGCCGTTGATGTGGCTCTCGGGCGGGTATTTCTGGTTCAACGTATGCGACAACGGCGGCACCGTCGCGATCAATGCGGCGGCCACCGAACTGTTTCCCACCCCGCTGCGCGGCACCATGATCGGTTGGTTCGCGCTGGTCGGCGCCATCGGCTCCGTCATTTCCAATGCCGCGGTCGCGATGCTGGCGAACGCGATGGGCGGGCTGTCGATCGTCGTCGGTGCGCTGTCGATTGTTGGAATCCCGGCCGCGATCCTGTTCGGTCTGATGATCGACGAAACTCGCGGGATGTCGCTCGAGATGTCCGGCAAGGAATCCGAATTCACCGCCTCCGACCCCTGACCCCCCGCCGCCGCGCATGCAGTGGGGAAAGGGAAATCACTTTATTTTATGTGAAACCCGCCTTGGGTTTCGCACTTCCTTGGGCAGGGGCCAGCCCCTGCACCTTGGTCAGGATAAAGATGCGGGCTTCGCCCTGTTAGAACTTTTTTGCGTCATTCTTGAGCGCAGCGAAGAATCCCGGATCTTAGTCCGAGTCAGTGTGTAGCCTGGTCGCGAAGCTTTCTTTTTCCTCGCCCTGTTAGGGCGAGGATGAAGGTGAGGGTCCTTATACAGCGCGCGATTTTTTTCGCGCGCGATTCACGATTCTGCCTCTGCGCGCAGGCGAATATTCATATCCCGCCGTCCGACCTAACCCGCGCCAGCCTCTCCCCGCCGCCGAAGACGTGATTGCAAAAAGCTGTTGGAGCTCAATTTTGATTCGAGCCTTTCTGGAGAGCTAGACCTCACAGAGGTTTCGCGTTTTCGCTCTGACTAACCTCATAGTAAAACGACTATTATCTAGCTTCTATTTCATCGCGAGCATCATTTACAATTTTTAAATATTCTGAGTATTCAGACCGCAGTTCCGCAGTCAACTCCGAGAACGTTTTTAAGGCGACATCCTTCGAGGCAATGAAGCTCGCCGATTTATCGTACCCGAAGACAAAACAATGGATCTCGTTTACATTGGGCTTATTTCGGTGCACAAGCGCCTTGTATCCCAAAACCTGGCCAATATGCTGCGCCTTGAGCGAAATACCAGGAGCCTTCAGTTCAACTAGAATAATATCCTGAGTGTTGGGGACGCTCTTTAGGATTAAGTCTGGCCGCTTCTTCAATTCAGCATCCTGGTGGACATTAGCCTCCACGTAGCGAGATAGTTGCTGATCGCTCTGAACGATCTCATATCCTTTTCCCATCAGCCATGGATTCTTATCAAAGATGTCGTGTACGTCGCGCTCCCGATTGTGCGGGTCCGCACATGTTCGCTCTAGAAGGTCGATCACTTTCAATTTCTGGTAAACGAGAGATGCCATCGTTGACACTTGGCTCAATCGCATGTCTTCGAGAAGGGCGCTGAATGTTTCTATATCCTTTCGGGAAGCGGTCGACAGCTCTTTAAGAATCAGATCGATACGGTCAGTTTTAATTTCGTATAGTCGAATTGCGATCCGATCTAGCGACTCCAAGCTCGCCTCGCTCAGTTTCACGACGTTAGGATTTGAAAGCAATTTCTCAAACAAGTCCGGACTCTGTGAGATTAGTTTGGACAGGGCCTGCTGGTCGACATCCGGAAGCGGCGGCCATTTTGAAAATGGTTGCAATTCGTCATCGACAAGTTTTTTGAGAGCGCTCCAGTCTCGCAGTCGGAGATTGAATTTTTGATCCGGTTGAGCGTTCTTTCCGAAGAAATTCTTCTGAAAGACGTTGTAATTATCTTCTGGTTTGTCTTCCCATCCGAAGACTGCAAATCGAACGCGCCCGCTCGCCCACTGGCGGGTATCGGATTTGAGGCGCCTTGGCTTCTTTGATGTCGGTTCTGAATCAACCAGGTGTCGAGGCTTACAGGAATTAAATCCGTCTTAGAATAGAGAGTCTGGCGTGCACCCAGAAAAATCCCGCGCTGTAAGGCAGAGTCCGTCGCGCATTCATTCGGCGGTCAGCTTCGTCTCGGCGAAGTCCTGTTTTTCGATTTCCCGGGCGAACGCGTTTGCGGCGCGCACTACGACGAACCTCGCCCAGGACCGTCACCTACCCGTGAACTTCGGCTCCCGCCGCTGCAAGAACGCTTGCAGCCCTTCTTGACGGTCCCGGCTTATCTCCTGCGGATGGGTGTATAGGATATATTCCCGCTCATCGACACGGACCTTGTTGTCCGTCGTCTTGTAGTGCCCGTACTTGACCGACTTGATGTAGAGCGGCGGAATCTTCTTGAGCAGCTCAGCCCAGCGGACCGCCTCGTCCATCAACTGCTCATCCTTAACGACCTTGTTCACCAGCCCGACCTCATAGGCGCGATGCGCGTCCATGATCTGCCCGCCGTTCCACGCCAGCAGCATGAACTCGAGGCTGATCTTGAAGGGCATGTACGGAAGATACTCCATCGGCGGCAGCGGCGTGCCGATCCGTGCTTCCGGAAAGCCCATCAGCATGCTCTCTCCGGCGATCGTAATGTCGCAGCCGCGAACGGCGAGTGCATAGCCTGCCCCGAGCGTGTAGCCCTTGATCGCGCCGACGATCGGCTTGAACACGGTGATGCCGTTCTGCGGATAGCCTTGATGGACCTGAAATGGCACTTCGCGATCGATCGCACCGGGGCTCACGTCCGCGCCGGCGCAAAAGTGCTTGCCAGCGCCGGTGAGGATGGCGACCTTGGCGGCCGGGTCGGCCTCGAACCGGCTCCAGGTCGCGCACAAGGCGTCGCTGAGCGCGCCGTTGAGCGCATTGATCTTTTCCGGTCGGTTCAACGTGATGAAGGCGATTTCATCCCTCACCTCATAGAGGAGCACATTCTCTGACTTCGCTTTCGCTGCCTTTGGCTTGGCGATGCGCTTCTTCTGCGGGCTCAACCCAACAGCCATGACGTCCCTCCCATGATTGGTCACGCGGCCTCAGCGCCCGCACCGGCCGACCCTGCGGTTACGTCTGCCACAGTGGTGTAAGCTGCAATTTCCATTTTGAATCCCGATTTAAACTCGCACCGACGCCAGGCGGTTTGCAAACAGGCAGTTCAAGCCCGGTTCTGAGTACAATGGCTTCCCAGCGCGCGAGGTAGCGCCCGGCTTCGCGTCCGGCGGGCACGTATCATTCATTCGACGGTCAGCTTCGTCTCGGCGAATTCCTTCTTTTCGAAATCCCAGGCGAACGCCGCTGCGCGCGCGAATCTGCCGGCGCGGATCGACATCACGATGTAAACGATGTCGGGATAGTCGGGCTTCGACGGATCGAATGAGCACGCCTGTGCGCGATCGGTCGGGGAAAAGTACGCGTCGTGATCGGGATGCGAATGGTAAACGGCACGGATCGCGAGCTTGTGGCGATCGACTTCGTTCATCACCGCCAGATGCGCCTTCGGCTCCATCAGGAACGCCATGCGCGCGTCGCGCGGGAACGCCGCTGCATCTTCGGCGTGCATGCGGTCCTGGATGTTGGCGACCGGGCGGACTTCCTCGACCGAGTTGTCGCCGATGATGAAGCCGCAGCATTCGAAGGGGAACTCGCGCTCGGCCTGTGCGACGATCGCATCCATGCTCGCGCGGCGTATCGATGCTGCCTTCATCGTTCTCCTTCAGTGTTCGTTGTTCGCTGGCGCGCGCGCTCGGCGGCCCTGATCAGCCGCGTCAGCATCCGATTCGTCTCCGCGTCGACTCCCAGGCGATCGGCAAGTTCGACGATCTTGCCGTTCAGCGCGCCGATCTCGGTGCGCCCGCGAACATGAAGATCGTGCAGCATCGTCGGCCGATGACTGAACGTCGGCGGGATCATCTGCTCGTAAAAAACTTTTCGATATTCTGCCGCACTCGAAAAGGGCAACTCGATGCCGAGCGCGCGCGCGACCGCGAACGCCTCGTCGATCGCGCGATCCATGATCGGCCGCACGTCCGGATCCCCGGCCAGCGCTCCATAGTGCTGCTGCAAAATTGCGCCGAGCGGATTCAGCGCCACGTTGTACAGAACCTTGGTCCACAGCACGGGCATGATGTCGTCAACACCGACCGCGGGAACGCCGGCGGTGTCGATCATTGCGGCGATCGCGCGGGCGCGCGCCGCCAGTGCCGGCGAGTCCTCGCGATGAATCGCGGGCGCGGGTCCGATTGCGACCGGCTCCGCGAAAACCGTCACGTGGGCGCTGCCCGGCGAAGGTATTTCCGCGCCGAAGATCACGCGCGCGCCCAATACTCGCCGCCGCCCGAAGCTCTCTATCAACGACTCGATATTGCCCAGGCCATTTTGCATCGAGACCACCGCGCCGTCGTCGGTCAACCGGTCGGCCAGCCGCGCCGCGATCGATTCGGTGTCGTAACTCTTGACCGCGCACACGATTAATCCGAACCGCCTGCCAAGTCTCGCGGGATCGTCGGCCAGCGTCATGCCGGCGACGGTTCGATCGCCAAGCAGTCCCGAAATTCTCAAGCCTCCGCGTGCAATCGCCTCGAGATGCGCTCGCCGGCCAAGCAGCGTGACGTCGTGCCCCGCATCATGCAGCATCCCGCCGAGAATCGAGCCAATCGCGCCAGCGCCCGCGACCAAGATGGAAGAATTGGACATCGTGTCGAAACTATCGGTACCCGATTCGCCAGACAACGCCGCCGCTTGCACTCGCTGCACGGGATGAGTCTTCGGACCGCCGGTCGCGATGACTTGCTCCCCTTCTTGCGGCTCTGATACTTTTGGCTGTCTGGCGCGCGCATAGCGCGCGTTTGTATTTTCGGGCTTCGATCCTAACGTCCCCGTCGTCTAGCTCGGCCTAGGACACCGGCCTTTCACGTCGGTAACACGGGTTCAAATCCCGTCGGGGACGCTCAGTTTTTTGGATGGTCGGCGAGTTCGGTGCCAAATAGGTGCCATCTTTTTCCCTTTTCGGGGTTGAATCCGGCTGTCAGCTTGCCGCCACGTTCGATGCTTCCTTGCCTCGATCCGTGTTCGAGCGCCCGAGCACGACGCCATTGACGGCCGCTTTCAGGTACGCATCGCTCAGGTGCGAGTAGCGGGCCGTCATGCGGCCGTCCCGGTGCCCGAGCAAGGTTTGCAGGCCGCGCGCTTGGATGCCAGCCATCGCCTGATAGCTCGCAAAGGTATGGCGGCAGTCGTGAAGGCGGAAATCCTCGATGCCCGCGCGGCGCACTGCGCGCATGAAGGCGACGCTGACTTGGTTGGCATGGAGCGGGAACAGCCGTCCGTCGATTCGCGGCGGGAGTGCCTTCAACGCTTCGAGCGCCGCGTCGTTTAGATAGACCTGGCGCGCCTCGCCGTTCTTGGTTTCGGTGAGCGCCGCGGTGCGATTCTGCCAGTCAACGGACTTGCGGGTGAGGCTCAGGATTTCATTGCGCCTCATGCCGGTGTTGAGCGCCACAGTGGCGAACGCCTTGAGATACGGGATCGGCTCACAGGCCGCGAGCAGGCGATCGATTTCATCGAGGTTCAGGAAACGGGTCCGGCCTCCGGGTTCCCGGAGTGCCTTGAGGCCGGACAACAAGCCGCCTTGCGAATCGAGGAACGGGTTGCGGCTCAGATATTCCCACACGACGGCGCGCCGCATCATGTGCTTGAGCACGGTCATTTCGCGGTTCAGCGTCGATGCTCCCGGCGCGATGTCCCCGGCTCCCTTGCACCTCGGGCACGCCAGCGCTTCGCGTTCATTCCGCCGGCCAGTTGAAACCTTCCCCTTGCCATCGCATCGAGGGCATTTCTCAGGCTTCCGGCGCCGTCTGAGGTACGCTTCGGCGTCGGCCGCAGTGATGGCTCGCAACGTGCCGGGGAACGCGGGAATCAGGTACTTGTCAAGGATGCCGAACCAGCGTTCGCGTGTCCGGGGCTTGAGCGTCGGCGTTACTCGCTCGCGCCATATTTTCGCGAAGTCGGCGAATGAGATTGGCGACTCCTCGATGACGCCAAGGTGAACCCGGCGGGCGACGTTGCCCAAGATTCCGTCGAGCACTTCCCCGGCGACGCGCTTTGACGGCCCGATCTTGCGGCGTCGGCGGATGCCTCGCGCGTCCTTGAAGTCGATCCAGTACGGCCCGTTCTTTTCGCGTTGAAAAACTCTGCTCATCTGACTTTCCTCCGCTCTGCTCCTTTTTGCTGTACTTCCGATTTTGCTTCCCCTATGGACTTCCCCTTCCGAACTAGGCGGTTGATTCGACGGGTCTGCTCATACTGCCGGCGCAGTTCCCGGTCACGCCCGCGATAAACACGCGCGCGCGCCAGATGTTCGCGACATGCGCCGGTGTTCTTTCTCGTGGCGTAAAAGATCTTGCGACAATTTCGGATGTAGCACCGCTTAAGCCGCTTAACCTCGATACCTTCGATGGCCGCTTTGAAGACTGCCCAAAGAAAGGTCTCTTCGACCAAATGCACGAAACCATCGCGTTTCGTGATCGTCGCCCTAGACGGTATTCGCAATCCCGTAGTGCGCCCTAGCGCCTTTGCCTCGATGAGCTCGCGCGCAAGGTCCCGCATCCTCTTCCATGATCGTTCCGCATCGAAGCCGGCTCCTAGAGTCTGCGCTTCGATGTCCGAGCCAATCTTCTCGTTTGTCTCAGCGTCGGCAATCCAATCGATGGCGCAGCGGACGTTCCAGAAGAATTCGTAGAACTCGCGTGCATCCCGCGCGCGATCGAAGATCGCACCCATCGGAAAAAACAGCATTGCCACCCCTCGCGTCGCGCACCAAAAGGGCGTCGCGCTGTCCATCACACGCTTGAGGCCGGCGTGCCGCTCGAGAAATCGATCCACGAATTCCGGGCTCGCTTCCCACGGAGCAGGCACCTCTTCAGCGAATCCAACTGCAGCGGCTAAATCGAGCCATGGTTGAATCCGCTTCTGGCGGAAGCGGTGCAAGGTTTCTGGATTTCGTCCGCGCTTGCGGCGTCCGTGATTGCCGATTGGCGTGTTGCGTTTTCCGTTGCCATGACGAGAAAGCGGTTTGGCTCTTGATGCTCGCATAGAAGTTATCTGGCTTGTATATTCTATTTACATTCAGCGAGGAGTGTATGTCAATGCGTGTTACTCAAAACGAAACAGGTAGCCAGCGCGCTGCGTATTCGATTGCCGAAGTCGCGCAGAGGTTCGGTGTCAGCCAGGGTCTCATTCGGCTCCAAATTTTACGCGGCAAATTGAAAGCAGGGCGAATCGGGCGGCGCGTGGTGATTTCCGCTGGCGAAGTCGATCGGCTGATCGAGGCGGGCACGATCCCGGCGCTTGCGGAGCGGTCGGCGCGATGAGCGCCGCCAATCCTAACCGTACCGCCGGCGTCAATCCCGCCGGCGACGTGCAAGCGCAATTCGAGCTTAGCGAGCAAACGCGCGCCGCGTTTTTGCGCGGACTGACGATCGATGAAGCGGTCGCCGATCTGACGCTGGCGGCGATGAACCTCGGAATTGAAGCTGATGAAGCCGCGCAGCTCATCCGCGAATTTTTCGAGACGTGCGCGAAGCGCGAGCCACCCGCCGATATGATCGCGCGGCTCGCGGCGCTCGATCGGACTCGGTATGAGGCGCTGCGCACAGGCACGGCATCGCGATTGGGCTGGCGTGTAAGCGTGCTCGATGCTGAGGTTGTAGCCGCCCGCGAGAAAAGAGCTGGCGGCGGAGCGGCCGGGAATTCTCAGTCCAATGCGTTGATCGCACCCGACCCGGAGCCGTGGTCTGAGCCGGTTGACGGCGCGGCGCTGCTCGATGAGATTGCGACCCTGCTTGCGACTTACATCACTGCTCCACGCGCGGTGATCGACGCGGCGGCATTGTGGATACTGTACGTTCATACTTTCGTGCGAATCGAGTTGCCGGTTGCTACCCGACTATTCCTTACATCGGCGACGAGACGTTGTGGCAAGAGCCGCCTGCTCCGCCTGCTCACGGCGCTCGCCCCGCGTGCGCTGAGTGCATCCCGCATGTCCCCGTCGGCTCTGTTTCGCGTGATCGAGAAAGTTAGGCCAATCATCTTCCTTGATGAGTCCGACGGCTTCATTGCGGAGTCGCCGGATTTTCGGAACCTCATCAATGCGGGATTTGAACCCGATCAGGCCTACGTTGTAATCAATGTCCCGGTTGGCGATGACTGGGAGCCAACTCGGTTTAATGTGTTCACGCCGATCGCGCTGGCCGGCATCGGCAAGCTCGCGGATACGATCGAGGACCGCGCAATCAAGTTCCCGATGCAAAGACAGCCCCAAGCCGCGCGGAGACCACGGCTTCGGATGCGCGAGGTTCGGCCGCGGATCGAGGAATTGAAGCGGCGGGCTATGAGTTGGGCGGCGGATAACGCCTCTGCCGTCGCGGCGGCGCGCCCTGCGCTTCCTGCCGTGCTCGATGACCGGGCGGGCGATCTATGGGAACCGTTACTCGCTATTGCGCAAGTGCTGGCTGGTGCCTGGCCGGAGCGGACGATCCAAGCGGCGACGATCTTGAGTGGCAATCGCGACGGTGAGGACGATTCTCTCTCAGTCCGACTGCTCCGGGACATTCGGGCCGTATTCGAGGCAAGTGGCGTCGATCGACTGGCGTCGAAAACGCTGTGCGAGAGGCTGGCCGCGATCGAAGATGCGCCGTGGGCTGAAATTCATCGGGGCAAACCCATCACGCAGAATCAGCTCGCGCGGCGGTTGGAACCGTTTCAAATCGCGCCCCGGACCATAAGGCTGCCCGACGGCTCGACGCCAAAGGGCTACCTGCTCGACTCCTTCCGGGGCGTGTTCGCCGCCTATTTCCCCGATTCAAAGCGCCACAACGCCACAACTCAACGGAGAGAAGGGGAAAGTTGCGATTTTCAAACCGCCACAGAGGGTGCTTGTGGCGTTCCTGAAAATGGCACCAACCCCAACGGAGAGAGGCGCTGTGGCGGTGTGGCGGATAGAAACCCTAGAACTGCCACCGCTGACTCTGATCGCGAGCTTTTTTGATGCAGGTCGAAACGATTATCCAGGCGCTTTCCAGCCGGGGAATCCAGCTCTATCCCGAAGGCGACAAGCTCGCTGTTGAACCGGCTTCCCGCCTGACTGATGCTGACCGAGCCGTCATCCGCGCGCACAAGGCGGACATCCTCCGGCACTGTACCGCCGACGCGGCGCTTACCCTGCTCAATCGTCTCAAGGGCTACACAGTCCCCACCGGCCGGATGCCTGTTGTGCGCGAGCTTGCCGAGCGGCTGGCGCCCTTTGCCCATACCAGTGACCCGGCGGCGATCCTGGGCGTGCTCCGCGATTTCGAGCGCGAGCTTATCGCTCTGGGCGGCACTCCCGATCCGGCGCTGGCCGAAGCCGTCGCGATGGTTGAGACGGTCTTCCCCGGCGCGCGGCTGATCGAGGTTAAGAAGCGGGCGTAACCGCCGTTACAGGTCATCGGGCTTAAGCCCGGTCTGCTCCGCCATGCGGGCGAGCATTGCGGGGCCGATTTCGGCGTCATCGTGAAAGGCGAAAGTGTAGTCAGGCCAACCGGGGCGGGACAGGCGACGATGGGAACCTGATTGGCGCTTGACTCGCCAGCCGATGCGTAGGAGCGCGGCCAGCACCCGCTTGGCCTTGGCGGCCGGCCACTGACTCACGCGGCAAGGTCGAAAAACACGCTGGCGGGATCGCGCGGGCGCTCGCCATGTTCGATTTCGTCGGCGATCACGCGCAAGGCAAGCGCCTTGACGTTGGCGATCGCGGCTTCACGAGATGCGCCATAGGCCATCACGCCGGGCAGGGCGCGAATGTCGGCGATCCAGCGGCCGTCTGTTTCGCGATCGATTTCGATTTCGAGCCGGATTTCATCGGCGTTCATCGCGGTTCACCCGGTAGCAGAGAATATCACCGCGCAATGGGGCGTGCCACAGGGCGAACTTCTGGCGCTGTTCCACGTCGCCATCCCCCCGCAGTGAGCACCGCGCGCCGTACTCGGAATCAACCGTCGTTGACTTGCTTGCCAGACTCGAAGAGGTCTGCCACTTTGACGCCGAGCGCCTTGGCGAGCTTCACGATCGTAGCGAGCGATGGACTCCGCTTGCCACTTAGGATTTGAGACAGGTGGCCCTTTGAAAAATCGGTCTCAAGGTAGAATCGGTCGAGCGAGCCGTACTTCTCGAGCACCAACTGCCGCAGCTTTTTTCGGAATCGCGCTTCCTCGTTCACGAGGCGGCAGGTAGCAAAAATGAGGTCGCCGTGCGTTTGCAATCGCAAACGGTAGAACTAGACTCATCGACCTATGACGAGCTTCGGGGGGAAAATACGTATCGGCGCGATCGCGCTCCTGAGCGCGGCCGCGTTTGCGATCCTGGCGGTCGCGGCTCTGTCCGTATCGCACGCGCAGTTGGCTACGACTCCCTGGCCGATGTTCCATCACGATCTGGCGCACACCGGCCTGAGCCAGTACGACACCAGCGCCAACCCCGGCTTCCAGAAGTGGAAGTTCGCTACCCGCGGCTATGTGACCTCCTCGCCAGCGATCGGCTCCGACGGCACCATCTACGTCGGCTCCGGCGACGGCAACCTGTATGCGATAAACACCGACGGATCGGAGAAGTGGGCGTTCGACACCGGCTACGCGCTGGTGGGCTCGCCGGCGATCGGCTCCGACGGCACCATCTACGTCAGCTCCGGTAACAGCTCCTTTTACGCGGTAAACTCTGACGGTACGCTTAAGTGGGAGATCGTCGGCGACTTTCAATCGGACTCCTCGCCAGCGATCGGCACCGATGGGACCATCTACATCGGCTGCGATCTAGTCAAACTCTGCGCGGTAAACTCAAACGGTACGCAGAAGTGGGCGTTCGCAACCGCCTTTTTTGGTCAGGTGTACTCCTCGCCAGCGATCGGCTCCGATGGGACCATTTACGTCGGTTCCGGTTCCAATGAGTTCACCACCTCTGGCAATCTCTACGCAGTGAACCCCGACGGATCGCAGAAGTGGGCGTTCGACACCGGCTACATAGGCCTTCCCTCGCCGGCGATCGGCGCCGACGGAACCATCTACGTCGGCTCCGGCGACATGCTCTACGCGCTAATCGACGGTGGGCAGGGCATTGTCATGGAGAAGTGGGCATTCACTACCACCGACGGTCAGGTGGCCTCCACGCCTGCGATCGGCTCCGATGGGACCATCTACATCGGCTCCGGGTACAATTTCTACGCGATCAACCCCGACGGCACGCAAAAGTGGGCGTTCGCAACTGGAGCTTTTCTTTTTGCGGAGTCTTCGCCAGCGATTGGATCCGATGGAACCATTTTCGTCGCGTCCTATGACGGAACTCTCTATGCGTTCACCGACGGTGGGCAAGGCACTGTCACAGAGAAGTGGGCGTTCGCAGCCGGCGGTGCGGTCGAATCATCGCCGGCGATCGGCTCCGACGGCACCATCTACATCCCTTCCTTTTACTACAACCTTTACGCCGTCGGCATCCCAAGCCCGACCCCGACGCCAACTGCGACAGCCACCGCGACTCCAACTGCTACGCCGACGCCGGTGCCAGTGACGCTCAAGGTCACGCCTAAGGCGCTCAAGTTCCCTAACACCAAGGTCGGAACATCGAGCAAACCGAAAACCGTGAAGGTGTCCAATCCGAAGCGCAACAAGAAGCATCCGGGGTTGCCTGTGCTGGTCGAGATGGTTTCCGACAATCCGGGGCTGTTCACGGAGACCAACGACTGTCCCCCGACTCTGGCGGCCGACGCGGTTTGTTCGATCGCGGTGACCTTTACTCCAAACGCCGCCGCCACGTGGTCCGGAATACTGGTGATTACCGACAACGCGCACGGCACTCCGCAGACGGTGCAGTTGAGCGGCAAGGGGAAGTAGCGGCTGCGGTACAACGCCCCCGGCCGTTGGGTCTTCTGCCGCATGACCTGCAATCCTCGCATAGGGAAATGCGGGAGTGGGAGCGCGTCGGGTCTTTAGAGGGTTCCCGGTGAGAACCGAACGGGGTGGCATTCGGTCGGCTCGGTCTCGCTAGCCATAGGCTAGGGTGTTGGTCGAGTCCTGAGTCAATCTCTCCCCTGTGCTCTTTACTCTGTCAAGGGTGAGCGCCGCAAAATTTCAGGGGCGCCGTTTGCGTTGCGGTCGAGTCTCGCGCGCGTGAATGGCCTCGGCGGAATGGTAAGGAGCGGGGGTCGGTTTGCGGAGCACCTGGCGCACGTCGCGCGCATCTCAAATTTACTCAGAAGCGCGAGCGCGGCGGCGGGGTGGGGCTTCATTCTACTTTTCCTTGTGGCGGTGATCGTCGAGCATAAATTTTTTTTGATCAGTGCGTGGCAGACGGGTGTTACTGGCTCGTGGGTCCTCCCAAACCTGAAAAGGGGTATAGCCCCCGGTCGGCCGGATGGGACCCGAAACTGGCGCACAGTGAACAGTCCATGTGATTTGCGGCGCGCTCCCGCGCATCGCCCTGTTCGAGCGCCCGGATCTCGCCTTTCTTTCCTGTTTGAGGGCGTGCCCGGCCGGTGCCAAATGGGTGCCATCTTTGGTGCCAAATCGATGCCGTTGGCCAGTATCGCTCGGTGACATTCGCTGATTGCTTATGTGCGAAATCCCCTTGTGCCCGTTGGGATTCCAGCTCGAAAAGACCGATGAAACAAGGAGTATCAGAAACCGTCCTTTCGTTCTTTCACGTCGGTAACACGGGTTCAAATCCCGTCGGGGACGCCAAGGTTTTCCCCTTTTTCGGGCGTTTGACAGCCACAGTTGACAGCCACGGGATCGCAGAAACAGAAAATGAGGCCGTGGACGGTCGCAATTGCGCGACGCTCGACGCTCGCGCGTCGGCGGCCGGCCAGACTTCCGTCCCCGCCAAAATAAAGCGCAAGAAAATCCCCCTCCTGCGATCTTAGCTTCAGGAGACGCCAACGCTCGGGCCGGCTGATGGCGCCGATCGAACCGCGCGGACGGGATTGAGATTGGCCTGACGCAGGCTCAGCATAGCGGATGACCGGCGCGAGGGTCGTGGACGCAGCGGTCGGGAAATCATGGCGGCGATGTCGCTGGAACAATTCCTCGAAAACTACCGCGACACGATTGATCGATTGTATTCCGCGAGTAATGCGGCGGAGTGGCGCGTATCACGCTCGTCCTTCACCAGTGCGTTGTGGCGGAGCTTCGAACGCCGATTCGGCGAGGATACGGGTTCTGCCGACCACGCAGAAGTCACACGCTTTCTCGACTCGCTGCATGCCGCCGAGCTTGCGCTCGCCATCGGATGCCGTGACGGCGACGCCGAGGCCTGGCGTCATCTCGTATCGACGTATCGCGCTCCGGTCGACGCCTTCGCGCGGGCAGTACTCGGCAACTCCTCGCGGGCCAGCGAAATCGCGGATTCACTCTGGGCGGATCTTTATGGTTTGCGATCCCACGACAGCGAGCGCCGCTCGCCACTTGAGCATTACGGGGGGCGCAGCTCGCTGATGTCGTGGCTCCGGGTAGTAGTCACCAGGCTCGAAGCCGATCAATGGCGCGCGACGCGGCGCATGGAAGTGCTGGACGAAGAGCGCGACGGCAATTCCAGCGTCCTTATCGATGCGACCGATTCGCCCGATCCCGATCGGGCAAGGCTGATCTCGGCCCTCGAGCAATCGCTGCGCGGAGCGCTGAACGCGCTATCCCCGGACGATCGGCTCAGGCTTTCGTATTATTGCGTCCAGAATCTTACGCTTGCACAGACCGCAGCTTTGATCGGCGAGCACGAGTCGAGCGCGTCGCGCAATCTCGCGCGCGCAAGGACTGCGATCCGCGATCGCGTCACGCGCACGCTCCGCCGCGAGTATCATTTCAGCGACGATCAGATCAGCCAATGCTTCGAGTATGCGACCGGCGATTGGCCCATCGACCTCGGTCGTATGCTCGCGCTGGGAAAATGATGGGAGACGAAAAGGCCTCAGATAACCGCCTTGACGCGATGATTCGCACGAGTCTCGCGTCGGGCCTCGACGCGTCAGGGGCGGGATGTCCCGATCCGGATTCGCTCGCGGCGTTTGCGGAAAACATACTCGCGCCGGATGAGCGCGCCAAATGGAATGCTCACGTCGCTGTATGCGCGATTTGTCAGCGCCAGCTCGCGGTGCTCGCGCGAGCGGGTGCGATCGGGGCGACTGCAGCAGCGGTCGCGTCGCAGCCAGAAATCGAAACTGTCGATGCCGATGAAGCACGCGAGGAAGCGGGCGGATTCTGGCCAACGATCCGCAGCGCGGCACGATTCATGATCGGCCCTTTCCCGCTGTCGGTCGCCCTTCACGTACTTGCCCTGCTCTTCCTGATCATCACGGTGCACGAGCAGCGGGGGCGCGAGTTGATCATGG